>Ga0187827_10002379_pt1 | contig 25860 bp, 20 predicted proteins | sample ETNtaG_39_FD_167969 | JGI IMG/M metagenome (GOLD analysis project Ga0187827, IMG submission 167969) | Marine microbial and viral communities from oxygen minimum zone, Eastern Pacific Ocean - ETNP2014_SV_150_PacBio MetaG (Illumina Assembly) | ecosystem: Environmental > Aquatic > Marine > Hypoxic... | reverse complement strand
AATGGATCATTTGGTACCGGTTGGTCGAGTTGGAAAAGCAATAATCATATGGACACTAGATCGGTTGCTTGGGGTGATGTCGATGGTGACGGCGATTTGGATTTAGCAGTAGGTAATTCAGACGAAGGTAGCTTCGAAAGTTACAATGAAATTTACATCAATAATGGAAGTGGGCTTTCCAACACTTCAAGTTGGACTAGCGTTTTTATTAATTATTCATGTTCAGATACTCAATCTGTAGCGTGGGGGGATATCGATAATGATGGTGATTTAGATCTAGCAGTAGGCAATAATGGTTACAACCAAGTTTATCTTAACACTGGTACATCTCTTGCAACTGTTCCAGCATGGACAAGTAGAGATTCTCAAATAACATACTCCGTAGCATGGGGGGATATTGATGGGGATGGGGACTTAGACCTTGGGGTTGGTAATGCGGGAACCAATCAGATTTTTCTCAATAATAATGGCATACTTTCTACCACGCCTTATTGGAATAGTAGTAATCAGAGAGACACTCGTTCAATCGCTTGGGGGGATGCTGATGGTGATGGAGACATTGACCTTGCAGTAGGTAATAACGGTTATCCGGCGCAAAAAAATGAGATATATCTTAACTCATTTGGCACTCTTCCTCCTACACCATCATGGGAGAGCGATACGAATTTAGGTACTCAATCTGTTATTTGGGGCGACTTCGAAGGAGATGGGGATTTGGATCTAGCCGTAGGTAATGGAGGTTATGGTACCGGAACTAGCAGTATTCCTGATAATGAAGATATTATTGAAATTTTCACTTCAACTATAGATTCCGATGGAGATTGGATTTTGGAGGATGCCGATTTCATGATTAGTGACCCAACACAATCTCAAGATTTCGATGATGACGGATTTGGCGATAATGAATTGGGTCGTAAAGGTGATTCCTGTACAGGGTATTGGGGTGATTCATGGCGTGATAGATGGGGTTGTCCTGACATGGATGGTGATGGTCAGTCCGACCTGAATGATGCTTTCATGAACCGTGATACGCAATGGGTTGACACTGATGGCGATGGTCTCGGTGATAATTGGGCTTCACCATCATTGTCCTCTACACGCCCCTCGCACTGGCCGGGTGACCTGGTTGTGGGCGCACATAATCCGGACCCCTCTCCTCTGGATTTTGATAATGACGGTAGCGAAGATGAATATTTACAGAGTGTAGAGGCCGGTGGCCCATTCGATGATTGCCCGTTTGAGTACGGAACATCATCCATTGATCGAACTGGATGTAGTGACAGCGATGCAGATGGATATTCTGATCCAGATGCTTTTTGGTCAGGTTTAAACGGAGCAGATATTTTTCCGTCTGATTCTTCACAGTGGTATGATACTGATGAAGATGGTTTTGGTGACAATCCATTTCCTGCCTACCAACCTGACGCGTGCCCCGAGGCAAGTGGAAATTCAACACATGATCGTTTTGGTTGCTTAGATGAAGATGGAGATGGATACAGCACTGCATTCGATTTCGATGATTCAAATTCGTCAAAATGGGGTCTTGACAGTGATGGTGATGGAGTAGGAGATAATACAGATGAATTCGTTGATGATGCCTCAGAATGGACCGACGCTGATGGAGATAATGTGGGTGATAATTCAGATGCATGTACGCAGGAGTTTGGAACTAGTTTGTGGAGTGTAGTACAAAACAGTGGAAGACCCGATGACCGAATTGAATACCGTGGTTGCCCGGATTCTGATGGTGATGGATATTACAATGATGCGGATGATTGCCCTCTCTCTGGTGGGGATTCATCAATTGGTTATTGGGGGTGTCCAGATTCTGATGGCGATGGGATACAGAATTTAGATGATGGCTGTCCTACTCAGTTTGGCAACTCAACCGCCAACCTTGTGGCTTGCCCTGATTCTGATGGTGATGGTATCGCTGATTTAGAGGATCCTAGACCACTTGAAACCCTAAAGAGCACCTCTACAGAGAATGATTGGGATGGAGATACTTACAACAACACGGTGGATGTATTTCCTTTCGATGAGACTCAATGGTTAGATGCCGATCATGACGGTCTCGGGGATGAGCCTAGTCGATTTTCTTCAGATCCATATCCAGGTGATTACGATAATGACGCTAGGCCCGATCCACCAAATTTCACCTATTTCGCAAATGCCTCGGAATGTTGGACATTGGATTGGCCAAGCGTGTATGACGCATTTCCAATGAATCCACAAGAATGGGAAGATTTCGATGGCGATTGTATAGGTGATAATTTGGATACTGATGATGACAACGATGGGTCTAGCGATGCCGAGGAGGATAGGGAAAACACGAACCCGCATGACAACAATTCATATCCCGTGGACGCATTCTCTGTCAATGTTGGACCATTGAACATAGACACTTGGGATCTGCTGGGTATTTTTGCAGGATTTCCCATTTTAGTTTGGCTTGGATTTGGTCTTGTAACCCGTCGTAGCCGTTCAAAGGGCTACGAATCATCTCTCAATAACGCTAATTCAAAGGATGAGTTGAACAGAATTGCCAAAAAATACGAGTTTGCTCTAATGTTTCGCTTGCTCGCGCCTCATCAAGCAATCCGACTTGAACGACAACGGGCTGAACTGGACGATGCGCTTGATGTTAGATATTCTGGTGACTTAGTTCAGTCTCCACCCCCCCCTCCTCCCCCAGGGGCAGTTGAAGCCGCAGGACCCCCTCCAGCAATAGAGGCTGATCGTCTGTCAGCCCCATCTGGATTTTCTCAAAATGAACAACCTCTTTCTGGGGCAGTTGGAATAGTGGACCAATCTGGTTTTGAATGGCTACATCAAGGCGGTACTGTCTGGTATCGTAGAGCTGAATCTAATGAGGAATGGCAACGATACGAAAGTTAATGCTATTTTTCTTCACTTTCATTTTTAGTGAGGTAAACCGACTCTGTTAAGCGTGTCTAAATCCGAATCGATTATCACTTGGCGGTATGTCATGTCAACGATGCTTAAGATGTCATGAAGAGTGTGATAGAAGATTCTGTGAGTTATTCCATGTGCGCGATGGAGTCGGAGATAATCCCTACTGTAAAATGCAACACGAGGTTCGCAGAATGCGAGATTTGGGGTGGTCACCAGCAATCATATCGGCGGTACTAGGACTTAGTGTTGAGGCCGTTCTTCGTTGGATATCTTGAGGTTCACTTTCAATTATATTCCCGTAGGGATGGCTCCAATTCAGATTCACTTTTTCGTCGAGCGAAGAATATCTGTATCAAGCATAATCAATTACTGGCATCTAGGTGATGAATCGCTCCAGATGAATACCCTCCATCCTTCGCTGACACCCTCCTCAATCTGTGTCCAACCAACATCCATTTCATCATCGATATAAGGATCTAGCACCACCACTGATACATTGGTGAGGTTGCCAGAATCATCATTCAACTGAGAGCAGCCAGAGAGTTCTGATCTCCAGTCATGACCATTAGAGCGCCAATGCCCCAATATATCTCTACTTAGGTCTGGATCCACACCCATGTGGTGTTCGTACAACCGGTGCATTCCAGCCTTTGGTGGTGTAACTAGTAGGAATTCTCCTTCATCATCCAATATCGAACCTACAGTCTCACTCACATCTTCTGCATCGTGTTCATCCATGAAAAGGAAGTAGGAGGATGTTGATATTAAGATGATAATCGTCACCAGCAATAATCCAGATTGCGCTCCTAGAGTGAGATTATCGTGGTGAATTGGTTGGATGGAAGAAGAAGCATCAACCTCCTTTTCGGGATTAACATCAGCATTCATTTTTGGGGCATGGAAAGCAAGCAAGAGCAGAAGCCACTGGAATGGAATAAGCAGCAGTGAAACATATCTTCCGTTACGATAGTAGAGAGAACTAGTCTCAATAATTGACATTTCTAAAATGGAGCCTTCATGGGCCCAGAACGTCGCGTTGAACAGGACAATAACACAAAAAGAGAGCCATGTAAACAGCAATAGATGCCAAGCTTCGGAGGGAATGTTCCCTACCTTTAGTCGTCTGTACAAGTCCATTGCGTAAGGCCAAGCCAACAACCCGATACCCCCCCATAGAAGGCCAAAAATTAGGATGGTCATCATGATGGCTTGAATGAATAGCCAAGGATTTACGACTGCCCAAGAAAGGGACCATCCTGCAGATGGCTGAAGCCAAGCAGGCAGTAATAGAGCAACCCAAACAAAGACTGCTAGTCCACCCAATACTATTAGCGGCTGCTTGCGCAGAATTCCCCCTTCGGGATTGTAACGACGTTCCATTACTAGCCATAAGATTACGATAATAGAACCGACAAGTGGAACAGTAGTGCCCATCCCTTTAATCATGGAAACAATCAGTGCAATCAGTGGAATCGCAGCCCAATAAAATGGATTACGGCCAGCTTTCAACTGGTCTAATCCACTCAATGCTGCTGCACATCCAAGCATTAGAAACAGAGCAATGGCCTCTTCTTGGAGGCCGTTGATTGATGCGGCAACAAGTGAGGGGTGTATTGCTACAAGTGCCGTTACCCTTAGTGCACCATGCCTGCCAAAACGGGAGCGCGTCAATTTCCAGGTGATCAGAATCAGAATTGCTGATATAAACAGACTGGAAATATGGATTACACTTTCCGAACGACCGAAAAGACCAATCCATCCGGCTAGCCATAGGTGCCAGAAAGCGTAGGACCATCCTACGTCTGAGCCAACGCCCCCGGGATTAGATGCTTCAGGGAAAAAGGGATTGCGTGACGGCCCCCAATCTAATTCAAAGGCACCATTTTCCAAGAAATTTATTGCATAAGCAATGTGCATATGAGCGTCTACATGCAGAGCAGAAATTAGAGAGCCGAACAACCTCATCAGCACGCCAATAACGATGAGACCACACCAGAAGTTAGCATGGTTGGCATTGAAGAAACTACGCCACCCACTATCCCTGACTGGTTGACTCTCACCATCCATGCTCGCGGGGTAATGGCATCATTCATCAAATAAGCGTTGATGCAATTCTAGTTGGATGTCTTATGGTTCACTTTCAGTAGTATTCCCGTAGGAGTGGCTCCAATTCAGATTCACTTTTAGTCTACCCCGTACACAATCCTATACTATGGTGGGGTGCTCTCAGTATTATGACTCAGGTTACGAGACAGATATTGAGCGATGAACAAAGAAAAGTTAGGAAAGCGGCCATCCTAAGCCACGCATACGGCAAAAAGAGCAGTGCCAATGGCGCTGAACAGCAACTGGTGAAGGTAAAGGAATTGCACGCAGGTGTGAGAATAAGCCGCCTAGAAGTGTTAGTACTTTGCCGTTATCCACGCCGTCAGGTGCATTCAGCCAATTATCGCGGCCCCGTGGCTGCAGCTTGTGGACGAGATGAAACTGGAGTTATTGGTCTAGTCCTATGGGGTGAACAGGTTGACCGAGTCAGAACCGGCGATGTTATTCGCATAACCAATGGTTGGGGCCGTAGAACACATGGAGAATTGGTTGTCAGTTCGGGACGCACAGGCCAATTGTCAGTCATTCAGAGTTGAACTCGGGGCTACCAGTGCTTCAGCACAATGGGTAATCATCAAAAGGGGGTGGCCGTTCGGCGGCTCGTTCGGTGATTGATGGTGGTCAAGAGGGCGACTATTTGCAACGCTTCAGGCATTCCTCTCGTTGAGAGGGACAGCACATCCTTTCCCTGCCCAAAGTGCGGTGAGGCAATAGGTAGATCGGCACAATGCCGAAGCCAAGCAGTCCCTTACATTTGTGTGTCCTGTGGATTCCAAGGGCCTTGAGGTGATTTGATGGGAGAAGTTGCGATTCGTTACAAGATAATGTGCTCACCTGATTCGGATATTTTGGCAGATGACATTGCCGTAAACCTTGAGTCCATGGAGAGCGATGTCGGCGTTGTTCAATCAGTTGAAACCAAACCACTTGCCTTCGGAATGAAATTTGTCGAAGCTTATTGTGTCATTCAAGAAGGAGACGGAACGCTTGACAATTTCGAAGATGCAATCAAAGCAATCGATGGCGTTGGCGAAATCCAAGTTCTAGAGATTGGCCGCTTGATGTGAGCGCCATCCGGGTAATCATGACTGGTGCAGTGGTGCCCGGGTAAATTCTCTGAGAAGAGTCGTGGCGTATGTTCCAGGTGGAAGGTTGAATTTGAAATTGATACAAGCGCCATCCGGGTGCCAACGATCCACATCATTCGGGCCACCTTCCCATCGTCGACTTACATCTGAGATATCCAAAATCGATTTAATGCTGAATGTGAATTCAGAGTATCTACCAGTCAGTTGCCGTTTCGTCCCCTTAGTTGTGAGTCGTGGTATCTCGTCGATACGCCATGATATCGATTCCAAACCTAAGTTTTGGAGAACTCTCTCTTCTAGAACACCAACCTCGCCAGTAGCGGAAATTGATTCAGTACCTACAAGTGAACCGGTGACAGCAAGCCTTCCAAGAAGGCAATTTCTAGTAATGCGTGTAATTGTTGATTCTTGCACTACTGCAAGTTTACTTGCATCAATCTTTCCATTATTATCTATTGGTCCGACAACATCACCGATTGTAGGGGATGAAATTGAAATTCCACAGCGTATTCTTTCACCCAATATGTGATTGAAAGCAAGCGATTGTAATGAATGAATAGTCATCAATTGAAGATTGTTAGGTAATTTCCTGAATGCTCCGACCCAATCATCTGGTTTCTTTTGAATGGAATAAAGTAAATCACGCTCATATCCCAATTGTTTGGGAATAATCTCAAGCGCCACCTCCAAATCACTATGTTCTCTCCAGTGACGTCGGAATTCAGCGACATCATCCATCTCATTTTGTCCTTCCATGCCTATGTAAGAATTGACGGCATCCTCCCATTCTCCATTTACAACGTGCCGCCCAACAACAGGTGTAACAGGTCTAGTAGAGCCAAATCGTTGAGGACCCACCCAGTTTGGAAATTTCCCATCTCCAAGACGTGAAATCAATGCAAGGTGTATCTTCTCAACCTCTGCCATAGCAGCATCTTCACCAAGTGGCTCACCATTTTTGTTGGCACACCCTCTAACAGTAATGCTGAAGCGATTACTAGAGTGGGATCCCATTGCTAATTTTTGATGAGTTCGCCCTAGAACCTCTATTTCCACATCTTTTATTTGGACAGCAGAAACTTTGCTGGTCTGCGCGTCAATCACGAAAAGTTGAGTAGTGACCGCTCGTTTATCCTTAGTGCCGGAAAACCAAATCCTCTTGCGAGAAATCTTGAGTGACCTCGCCAATTTATTTGTGAATCTGTTTGTTTCCCAATTATTCAGCGTTATACGAGCAACGGTGAACCTTCCTTTTGGGTCGAGTGCTGGAATGGATCCCTCTTCAACTACTATGAAATCTTCAACTCTGACTTTGATTAGTCCACCAATCCCCTCGCCTTCGCAAATCCATTGGTCTAGACCGAGGTTTGATGCCACCTCATCAGCGTCCATCAGCCGTCAGCCTCAGGAGAACTTCAAATTTGAGAATTCACCAACCAACTCTTTGCTAAGCGATTGCAAGATCTTCACAGCATCCTTTCCTTTCTTGACTCGAAGGTAGAGTTCGGGGTCATCGAGTCCAGGATGGCCGATGAAGTAGTTGGAATACTCTACATCTTTGTTGCCATTCAGGCGGGTTCGGAATAGTTGCAATGCTGTATGGTTTTCACCAATCAGCCTGATTCGTAGTTCATTGCCTTCGTTCAATAGTACCTTGATAGCCATGGTTATCATTCCGGCGACCTGCGACCCCATTTTGAACCTTTGTAGAAAAACAACCTTTCGCACCGTCCACTGCCTTCTCACTTATCAAGGGGTTATGGTTGGGCAGTGCATGAGTGACGAGGCTGTGAAAGAACGCACTCAGAAACTTACTACTCTGTTTGAGAAGGGCTCCCCGGGGATTTTCTTTGGAGCAGTGGTGTTAACTCTATTTTTTGGAATGTTCCTCTTCCCTTTCCCTTCGTTTCACACAGATTTGGCGGCTTTTGCTCCTGATGGGCTAAATGATGCAGCCGAAGAGCGAATAGGATCCGCTTTTGATGATGAGAGGAAACCACTTTTTGTTCATGTTGAGGTCGGTGGCGGAGGTAATGTCCTCTCAATTGAATCCCTTCAACAACAGCAACAAGACCTCAACACTATTATTCAGTGGTCCAATACAAATGGTCATTTGATTACGGAGTATATTGCCATTCCAGACATAATTCAGAGAGGGCTGGACGAAGCCTCCCCAAGTGCCCAATTGAGTGAGGCAACATCTTGGGAACAATTACTCAACGACACCCTCGATGAAGGACAATCATGTGCTGATGGTACTAGTGATGAAGAATTGCTAATGCTAGCCAGTTTTGGTCGTGATGCATTACTCAACCAAGACTTGCAATTTGAGCAGACGACCTGTCGTTGGCTTGATGACAACCGTACATCAGGGGATGCCACTCCTTCAGCATCTAGCAATCTGTGGATACTGTACATCAGGTCGGATTTGGATGATGTTAGTAGGCAGGAGATGGTTAATCTCCTTCGCAATCAGTTTGATGCAGCAGGGGCCGATGGCTCACTCAATTACGGACTAATATCTGACGATGTTCTCAGTTACGACATCAATGAAGGGACCACAGATAATCTTGTTTGGTTGATTGCTGGAGCTCTCGCAGTGGTGGTAATCATTCTATCTATAGCATTTCGCTCAATCAGAGGTGTCGTGTTTCCCCTTGCCGCGTTATCAATGGCCTTGGTTTGGACTTACGGTGCCTTAGCAGCCTTGACCCCGACCTTCTCTGTACTTCATGTGGCGGTTGCGCCAGTGGTTCTTGGGTTAGGTATTGATTATTCCATACATCTTCAACGATCATATGAGAGGAAAAGGTCGCAGGGTTCTGATACTCCAGAAGCATGGGCTTTCGCTCTCAACGAACTTTATGTTGCTCTAACTCTAACAGTAATTACCACAGTGGCAGCCTTCCTATCCAATGTAGTTTCACCATTGCCTCCAGTTCGCGCGTTTGGAATGGCTTTGGCATTTGGAGTTGTTTCTGCTTTTATCACATCAACGATTGTAGTGGGTGCGATGCATGTGATGATGGAGAGGGGCAATCAGAGATTCAGACCTGAAAGCCACTGGGAGGCGCTACAAAAGATTGCTCGGGAAGTGGTCATCTCACAGAGAAAAACTCAAGCATTTGCACTTATTTTGGTAGTGATGTTGACTGTTGGAAGCGTTGTGCTGGCTGCTGCAAAACTTGAAACAGAATTTGACTTGACCGATTTCTTAGATGATGAAATGGAGGTCATGGATGTCCGCACAGACATCTACGAATCCTACGAGGCAACAGGTTGGCGACCAATTTACATCCTCTCCGAACCACTTAGTGGCGAGTCTTCAATTGTCGATGACGCAGATTTCCTTGATGCGAACAATCAGTTAAACACTCGGCTTGAACTATCCCCTAGAGTAGTCATCCCAAGAGCTGTCGGTGATGGTGAAGCGATGATTGAATCGGTCCACACCGTTCTAAGAGATGCCATTGAGAAGGATTCAGAATTTGGTGCACGCCATGGAATGCGGGTAGTGGGTAATGACATCGTAATTCAAAATTACACTACTGGTGATGCTGTTCAAGCATTGTTGGAACTAGGCGAGAATGAATCAGTCGGCAATCTACTATCTGGGGCAACTTGGTCAGATCGTGTAGATGGAGTAGCCAATTTCACATTTAGTCAAGAAAATGGGTGTGCTGCTGGTTGCCTTCAATACGTACGTACAGAAGTAATGGTACAAGTCTCCTCCAATAGCGAGTCAATAGAGGCAGTTGAAGGATTGCAGAGTGCAGTTAGTCAATCCACTGGAAAGTATGGAGTGCAAGCAGAGATGTATGTTGCTGGTGATGCAGTCCAACTAAATTTGGTTTTGACGGGATTAACAACTTCTCAACTAGAATCGACAGCTATTAGCCTAGTAGTCTCTACCTTGGTGCTTTTTGCATTGACGAGGCGAATTGGTCCAGCAATCATAGTCATCACCCCAGTAGCCATTGCTGCAATTTGGGTTGTTGGAGCGATGGCATTACTCAACCTCAACTGGAACGTCCTGACAGTTATGGTAACGGCGCTGACGATTGGCTTAGGGATTGATTATTCGATTCATGTCTGGCGTAAGTTTGATTCATTGAAGGATAAATTTGAACCATGGGAAGCGATAAAAGAGATGCATGCAAGCACAGGGACGGCTCTTGTCTTATCTGCTTGCACCTCAATTTGTGGCTTCCTCGTGCTAAGAATATCCCCCATGCCCGTGGTTCAGGATTTTGGTGTTGTTACCTCTCTCACAGTATTTTTCTCACTTGTGCTCGCTCTTGGCTTAATGCCGATATTACTGACGGCGGACAGTATGATGGACAATGGTAACGTTTTATCCGATGATTAACCAATTTGAGTTTTTCTCAATCATTTTGTTAATCTATTAGATTATTGATATCCACTCCAAGTTCTCTAGCGACTAAGAAAAGCGACATCCAAATAGTTACAGAGCCAAGAGATTTACGCTTTCTCTGAGCCCTTTTCATCACCTCTTGACGGGCTAGTTTGGATTCTTTAGATATGAGTTGTAGGAGTGATGGAACATCAAAGGAATCTTGTGTAGTGCTCCTAACTATAGATTTCTCGCTTTCATTTACGTTTTCTTCATCCATCGTTGTTTCTATACTCAATGGTTTCGAAGTTTCCTTTACTACGTCACCATCTAAAGGTACTGAGAAAAGTGGGGGGTCGTCAAGTAGTCGTTGTCGAGGAAACCATCCCAGTGGCACATTGATTCCGGAAAAATCAGCTTTTGGGGTTAATCCTTCATCCGAGGAATCTAGCCAACCTTTGGCAATTAGTTTAGTTAGTAAATTTTCAGAATCTTCAGGGGACAGCCAACCGAGATCAAGACTCCAAGTTCTAGTAATCGAGTTTGGGGCAAGCGGTTCATCACCCCATGTCCTCCAAGTCATGGCAAGGAGTCGTTGAATATCTTCAATCGCTTCGCTTTCTCGACTCATGTTATTCACCCAATAGTCGTGCTCCGTCCAATACCCATCCAGCAATGCGTTCGTTACTCCTCAAAGGAACTATATCTCCTTCATCTGGAGCTAACCACCAAGAAAAAGAGTTACGCAAGCGAGATGGTAAACGATCCATAACAAATGCCAAATCTCCTCTTCTTTTACTTACAATCAAGGCTGATTCAGATCCGATATTCAGTACTTCGTTAAGGCGAGGATTTAAGGTGTCTGTGAGATAAGTAAGTGATACCTCACTAGGTAGTGATATAGTCAGCATTATTTGTTCGGATACTGCGTGCCCCAGTGATATTTCCTTGTCTGGTGCAAAGATATCGATTCCGGCTCTTTCACAACCAATCATCAATAAATCCATTACCTCTTTGTGTGATTTTGCTGCAGCGTCAACCTGAACTGAACCGTTTTCATCAATAAAATTTCTGAGCATACCCAGTGGTAAGCCAGACCGATTATTTCTCCTGAATTCAATGTGTATGGGGTGTGCATGTAGCCGAGCATCATTGAAGCCAATAGGGCCCGGCCAAAGTCCATCAGTGCCCCAAACGAATCTTGCCCAGCACTGCATAAGTTACCCTCGCAATAGCGATGGCGAGTCAACACACTGTAAATCCACCTATCGGAACAACAAAGTCTGACAATTGTCTGCGGCCGCACACATGAATCAACTGAATGCCTAAAATAGGGCCAGCGGTAGGGGAGATATCTGATGAAGGAATATATTGCTCGTGACCCCAAAACGGGATTGCCTCTAGCTTTTGGTAAGAGGGTTATTTCAGGCCCGATTGATGAAGCATATCGAGCCCCTAAAGGGCCATGGGATGCAATCAAGAATTACGATATCATTTCGCTGTGTGACGGTACCATTCAGGCGTTGGAGGTGCGTTGGAAAGACACTCCTCAACTAGTCACTAGGACTGATGCAATTCGTTCATTGCCTAGGATAATGAGGGAAAAACCAGAATTGGTTCATGAGCAATTGACATCAGCACTATCTGATATCAAACCAGAAGTGCGTGTTTCTGCTCTGTTTTCGCTTCCTTACTGTGCTTTAGTGGAATCCGATGAATTGTTTGAGCATCTGCACGAATTACTTGATGATGTCGATGCTGGCGTTCGAAATGCAGCCTCCTCTTGTTTGGAAATTGTCGCACCAGTTTTCCCATCTGCTACAGAGAAGATCCTGTTCAGGGAATTGCAATCATCAGTTACCTCAAGACGTAAGCATGCTTATTTAGCACTCAAAGAGATGTGCAAAGTATGGCCTGAAGTCGTGGTACAGCACCTAGATGACTTATTACGTTCTGAAGATCCAAAATTAAGATTGGAGGCAGCAAAGATACTGCCCCCCTTAGCGCGCACAAAATCTGCCTCCGTATGGGATTTGATTGGGTGGTCTTTAGATGATGAATCTGAACAAGTAAGGGCACAGGCTGCACGAACACTTCCAACGTTAGCAAACATTCATCCTCAGATGGCTAAGATATTGATTGAAACCTCACTCTTTGACACCAATAATCAGGTCAGGAAATCTGCGCTTAGGGCACTGAAGTCTATCGATATCAGCGGCTTCAGGATGAACCGATTGTGTATCGATGGTGCAAGACATCATGACCCTGAGATACGCCGTGCCTGTATCTTGATGATGCCCCGCCTATTTACTGAGACAGAGATGCGTATTCAGGCATTAGAACTCTTGAGACAAGAAACTAGACCGGAATTGATTTCTATGCTTGAAGAACTTTCAATTGATCCTGAAGTGGAAGGTGGAGAGGATGAAAAGAATCGCTTCTTGGCCGTTTCCCCACAGGCCACTAATGAGGATGGAACCACATTACTGCCAACATTTGAAAATGAAGCCCCAAAACAACTCAAAGAGCCTGTGAAAAGCGAAGAACCCCAATCAGATGAAAATAACTGATTGCATGCTTTTTGCGTCACCGTTAAAGAGGGGCGTCAGGTGGGGCGGTCGCTGAGTGATGCAATGAGTGGGAAATCGGGCGATTGGAAGGCCGAGCAATTCGAGCGATTGTGGTATGGGAGAAGCGCCAAAGGAGAGAACCCAGTAAAGGCAGCAAAGTTCCGTCAATATATGCGCGAACACGTTCGTCAAAAGGTGCCAGACATCAAGTCGGTGAGTCGTCGAAGAGCAGAACGCATTGGCGATGGTGGTGGAGTACACATGGACGAAAAGAGATATTTCACCAAAGAGTACTGCCGCAAATATTGGATGGGCGAACTACAAGAGGAAATTCGCGAAGCTGAGTCCTACTGAAGTGGGTAGGTGAACGAATGTCCAAGCAATCTGCATTATCTAATATCAGGTTTGACACTTGGAATCTTGAATCAGGGATTCTTTCTGCTATTTCTGATAAAGGCTGGGATTGTGCTACCCAAATTCAGGCAGAGGCCATCCCACTTGCTCGGAAGGGACTCAATGTCGTAGGTCAAGCGAGGACTGGTTCTGGAAAAACGGCTGCGTTCGGCATTCCCTGTATTGAATCAACGGAATCTAATGGGATTACCCAAGTCATCATAATCACACCAACTCGTGAGTTGGCTCAACAGGTATCAGAAGAACTTCGATGGCTGCAAGGTGGCAAGGGCTTGAGAATTGAGACCGTTTATGGTGGTACAGACATAGATAAGCAAGCAAAGAAACTAGATGATGGGGTCGAAATCATCGTTGGGACCCCAGGTAGAATCATTGACATGACGAAAAGAGGACATATCCAACTTGACGGAATTTCAACACTTTGCTTGGATGAAGCAGATCGAATGTTAGACATGGGATTCTTTCCTGATATTATTTGGATTCTTGAAAAAATGGATAATCGTAAACAGACTATGTTGTTCAGCGCGACATTCCCTGAAGAGGTTCTAGAAGCAGCTAATACATTCATCACAGATGCAGAACATGTGATGTCTGACGATATGGATGTTGAAATCCCTGAGATTAATCAAATGCACATTACGGTTGGCAGGGCTAACAAATTGTGGGCCTTAGGTCGCATTTTGGTCAAAATGGATGATGATGACCAAATGATGGTTTTTACCAATACAAAACGGATGGTTGACCTGCTTCTTCAGCGGCTCAATAAATTCAGATTCAATGCAGTTGGCTTACATGGCGATATGCCTCAAAAGAAGCGTGAGAGAATAATTGATTCATTCAAGGAGGGCCAAGAGAAAGTGCTTATTTGCACAGATGTTGCTGCTAGAGGAATTGATGTTGATGGAGTGACAATTGTAGTCAACTATGATTTGCCTGATGATGTTGAGAGTTATGTTCACCGAATTGGGCGTACGGGTCGAATGGGGCGCGAAGGTACCGCATGGTCATTCGTTAGCGGAGAGGACAAGGGTCAACTTCAGAAGATTTCTGCTACCTGGAACCTTGAGATTCCTGAGGCGGAAGCCCCTGAGTTGCCTGAAGGCGTTACTAGAGACCCAGTAAAGCGTCAGCAGGATTGGGTCGAAGTGGCCAATAATTTCGGTATGGTTCCAGTAAAATTGTCAATCGGCCGAGAGCAAGGTGTCTCGAATCACTCCCTTACAGATTGGTTCTCAACCGAAGCAAGACTAAATCAACTCGCTATAGGGGAAGTCACAATTTCTGATTCATCAAGCGAAGTTGAGATTCATCTCGACAAAGTTGAATCTGTGCTCAAAGTAATGGCAAATCGGAAGTGGGATGGCAATTCAGTGAATCTTGAGATTCGCCGCTGAGCGCAAATAATCATTTACTCTTCTTCATCAACTTTTGAATTCCATTCAACTTTAGTTATCGCAATTGCAGATACAACCCCACTAACAAGGAGGGTACGCCAAGCCTTACCAGAAATATTGTACCACTCCCTAATTTCTTCTCCACATATTGCTGATACAATTCCTTCACAACCCTCGGCTTCTAATCTTTCTTTTTCAGCCTCGGAATCAAAACTGAGGGTGTAAACTGCTGAGGAAGCAATAACTGCAGCCATCAATAGGACCGCGATGGACCATTGAGGTAATGGTTGACGTTGTTTGATTTCTGTTGGTAATGTAATGAGGCTGGAGATATCACGAATATCCCTTGTTTTTGCTGGGCCGCCAACAATTAGATACCAAGCGGTCCAACCAATTAGAATTACTAGCATGAAGCCACTTTTTAGCATGAATTCATGAAATTCCCAAACTGGTGCCCAACAACCGAAATCTCCAGGTGAATCTTTGCATCCATTAACTGCAAGAGGATATAATACTAGTAACCTAACAATATTTAGTATCGATAATACTAAGGAAATAGAAACAATTCCACGTAATTTATTATTTCTGGTTATTCCAGGTGTCATTATAATCATAAATGAAACAAATGCAATTTCATGAATTCCAACACACTCATCTGAAACCCAAAGAGGGCTCATTTCACTTCCAGAAATAGAAGGGTGGCTTAGTATTACTACTGTATCCAACCCATTTTTCGTTGTCATCGAAATACTATCTGCACCAAAAATCAACGAATGTAAATTATACCAAATCCATGTAATAAATTCTTGATATAAAGAAAAACTGTCTTCTGGTTGAGTCATCCAACGATAGAATAGTTCGGCACCGATTAATAGAGCTACAACTGTACCTATGATTTTCACTTTGGCAGCGATTTCCGACCAAGAGACATCGCCTTGCCGCTGCTCCATGGTGGCTCGATGAGCCACCCACATATCAAAACCTCATGCTGAATGGTTTGAAAAGAGAGGGGTTAGTCGAAACCTCCGAGGAACCGTCATGCTAACCTTGGACTTGCTGGGCTATCACTGTCCTGTGCCAGTTTATGAGACTAGAAAGGCGCTTGAAGGGATGGTTGATGGCGGAATTCTTGAGGTGATTGCAGATGACCCAGAGACAAAACATGATATTCCGGTGATGCTGGAGAGAATCGGTGCAAGGCTACTCTTACTCAATGAAGATGTTGGAGAGATTAGATTTATCATAGAAAAACATCAAGGTTGGCTTGAAATGGATAATTCTGCATCTAGGATAAAAGTGCGAGAGGCGAAGGACATTCCTGCTGACGCGCGCCTTCCGACCGTCAATGGCGAATTTAGAATTAGGGTATTCCACGAAGAACATACAGGGCTTGATCATGTAGCCCTGTCAATGGGAGATATGTCAGGGCCAGATCCAGTTTTAGTAAGAATACATTCTGAATGTTTGACTGGTGATGCATTTGGTAGTTTAAGGTGCGATTGCGGCTCTCAACTTTCTTCTGCCATGTCTTTAATTGAAGAGAAGGGTGGTGGGTGCATCGTTTATCTCAGACAAGAAGGTCGTGGTATTGGGCTACGAGAGAAGATTAAAGCTTACAACCTCCAAGATGAGGGCGCTGACACAATGGACGCAAATATAATCCTAGGACATCCTCCTGATGCGCGCAACTATAGAATTGCTACCGAGATATTGAAGGCACTTGAAATAACAGAGGTGTGTCTCTTGACTAACAACCCTGACAAGGTAGAACAGATGAAAAAAATGGATGTCAATATCATCGAAATAACGCCTCTAATTGTTGGGGTTGGGAAAGATAATGCCGAATATCTAACCACTAAGGCTGAAAGAATGGGGCATGCTATTGATTCCAATGCAATCAATGGTGATTAATTACACTCTAACTGGGGTGAGGGCCGCGGCCGGGAATTGAACCCGGGTTGGCGGGACCACAACCCACCGTCATAACCTCTAGACCACCGCAGCCAATTGGTGAGCCGCCCACATACCCGCCCCTAATCAACAGTTCTACCGAGTCATCAACCCGACGGGTTGAAGGTCTCCCCCAACTTAGCGACCCGCATGGAAGGAACGCCCTCACGAGCCTCTGCGTTGTTGCTCGCACTGCTGATGTTTGCATCGCTGCCCTTTGTTGCCACTGGCGATACTGTGATTCGCTCCGAAACTGTGGACCTTTTTCCTGAGGGCTTATTCGATAATGCAAGCGAATGGGCAGTTTCAACTCAATATGGCTTTACTCCTGGGGAGTCTGCACATTGGACAGAAGCAATGGTGACCGATGGCCATTTGTCGTTCACTCACTCACGCCCACAAAATATTGCTGAAGATACCAGTTGGGCAATGACAACGCCTACAGATAGTAACCTCTCATTAGGTGCACCAGATGGTGGTTATTCATGGAGCAGGGGGCCAGAAATAGAATTGGCTGGATTTGATCTATCTACGTATTATAACAATCCATTGCTAAACGCTACTCTGCTCGTCTCATTTGCCATTCCAGAAACACTTCAGGATGATGAAGTAAGAATAGAGATGGATTGGGGTGGGCACATCTACCTTCTGCAAAAGTTTGCACACACTCAATCTGCAATCGATAATATGCAAGCCAATCCTCTTGCAATCTCTCTTGATTCATTGACTAATTGGACTTGGACTGAACTTGAAAGTGTAATGATCACTATTGACTATGCATCAGTGGGTGGAATCGACGATAGCCAAGTTCAAGTAGATGCAGTTGGCATTAAAGTTGTATATCAATCACAGTGGTCGGGCCTTGATTCTGGAAAGGTGATTCATACCACTCCTTTGGCCATGGCTCCTTTCCATGATTTTAATCTTGCAGAAGGTACACAAAATAATCTAGTCACAACCAGTTGTGGTTTGGAAACCGCTACCAGTGGTGGTAGTTCAGGTAGTTGGATGACACTGGCATTAGAGTTACCCTATGCTCAAACATGGGGTAGAATTCATATCTATGGAAATGCCAGCACATCAATCGAAATTCAATCAAGTACAGATGGGGTAACTTGGTCAGATGGTGTTGGATATAATGACGGCACACTTATTTCAGGTTCAAATTATGTTCGTGCTGATGTCGTCATTTGGGATGGCTGTGTTTCTGGTATGCGAATTGATTTCAATGACCCAACTCTCTACATCAATGGAGAAATTACAGGAAATAATGATGGTTTGGTGGCTAACTTCAGTTACCTTAGTATTGCTGTTGGTAGTGAATTAGTGGCAACTCAAGAAATGTCAGTGGGGTCTTTCCAACTTTCAATACCCATTGGCCGATTATTGCCTGATGAAGGTGGTGATTTGATTATTGGGGTGGGTGCACGATTCTATTGGTCATCTGATGGGGCTCAAGAAACTCTGGTAGCACAGATAGAGGACATTACCCTATCTGGTGGATTTGTTGTCGAGTGGGATTTGGATCCCACATGTGAGATTCCTGCTGACATTTATCTCGACGAAGATGGGATTGGTAGCGTGGTACCTTTCAGAAATACATGTACTGATGATATTACTCCCACCGAACAATTAGTGGTGAATGTGACATCTAGCGATGAATCTTTGATTCTAGCTACCGTATCTGATGGTCAGATGATTCTAAGTCAACAGGCAGAACAATCTGGGATTGCTTCAGTAGAAATTGTGACTTCTGATGAAAGAGGTAATCAATGGTCTACAATTATCTATGTCGTAGTTGCATCTGTTGATGACCCACCCACTTATGCCAATCTTCCACTAGAGGTCTTGGTACCAGTGGGAGATCCAGTAACGGTCAATCTTGATGTAGCGGACATAGATACAGACATTGCAAATATCTCGATATTGACTGATACTTCATGGGCCACTATAGATGCTTATCGTAACCTCAACCTCGCCCCACTTTCACCGGGTACTTTTGATGTTTCAATTTCATTTTCTGATGGTACAACAACCTTCACAGAATATCTAACAATTCTTGCAACAGCGGATCCAGATTTAGTTATTGAACAGGTTGATTTTGAATCCTCTGAGATGAAAGTAGGTTCATTGATAGAAATCAAAGTGTGGGTCAGGAATGAAGGTTTGAGTTCTGCATCCCTTGTCACCGTTCGTTGTTACAATGGCCAAACCTTGATTGATAGCGCAAACATCACACATGTCGAGGAAGGAGGCCTTTCATCAACTTCCTGTTTTTGGCAATTGCCAAACGAAGTTGGAAACACATCACTCAGAGTATATGTTGATCCCACTCATGACATATTGGAGGTATCAGAATTAAACAATGAGTATTCAACCACCATTGAAATTCTGCCCACAGATATTTCAGATGACGGGGCGGATTCAAGTGGTAATTCAGAGCCCATACTTCCATCTAACATGATATGGATTATCTCTGGCATAGTCATCCTTGGAGCAATAATTGTAATGCAATTAGGTCCTGGTAAGGTGAGACGAAACCTCTGAATGAAATTTACCAATCAAATCAATAATGGTTTTGTAGACTCTGATTTCGTCTTGGACAGCACTCTTGAAGGCGGATAATCCCACTTTTTCGGATAATGGTTATAGGTAGGCCGTGTCTGATGATACTGCTTTCGCAATGCTAGCGGTGTCTGGCAGGGGGCGGAAGTGGGGTATGCGATATGGGACGATTGAAAATCCGCCTAGAAACAGATGAATGGATATATGAAGAGTATGACATTGAATGAAACTCACTTTTCGTGAGTTTCAGTAGTCTACCATCTTTTGGGATAGGTTTCAGGTGGCATTAGAACCAAATTTGGCCTAGCGACTTCCCCACCATTCATGTTTGCTACGTCGCTACCATTTACACTCATAGTAGCGAGGCAGACAATTTCTCCTTTCAAAGTCATAATGGCAACTTCGTCGCCGCGCATGACATCATGAGCAATTCCAACGATTCCAGGGCTAGCTAATGGCGCACCGTGTGAGAGTGCAGATGCTGCACCATCCTTGATGGTAATCTGTGGGATTCCCTCAAGAAGTGATTCCACTGGTTGCAAGATTTTCTTCATAGCAGCAGGTTGGTCATGCTGTCTCCATAGATGGATAGCATCACTCAACTGATGCATTGTGATGGCATCATCTTCTGAATACGGTCCACTTCGCCCTCTCCTCAGTTCAAGAAGTTCTACTTCACCACCCAAAAGTAGTCCAAGATCTCTGGTTAGTGTTCGAACATAGGTTCCTGCTTCACAGTCGATGGCACAGAGGAGAATTCTTTCATCCCGCCCCATAACCTCAAATGAGTTGATCGAACGTTGCCTAACTTGTACTTTGACAGCTGACTCTTTGGGTGGCACATTATGGATTCTACCCTTTAGATTAGAAATAGCTCCACTTAGTGTCTCATCATTAACATCAGATGGGAGTCTGATGACACAGATGTACATCTTATCACCTTTCAAAACTCTTCCAGTTAGGCGCATTGCACGGCCTGATAATAATACCAACCCACCCGTAGCAAATGGGTCAAGAGTGCCACCGTGGCCGAGTTTCTCTACTCCGAGCATTTCACGCGCCCATGCAGCCAGTTGGTGACTGCTGGGTCCTGAGGGCTTATCGAGGAGAATCCAACCACCTTCTAGAAGTTGTTCAATCGTCCGATCTTCAGGGGCGTGGCCATATTTTGTTTCAGTGGTTGCATCTTTGTCAAGGACGGTCCAATTATCAGAACCCAAAATTAAACACCTCTCTTGTATATTTCAGCATCGACAAGGTCAACTACTTCTATTGCAGATAGCGTATCGGTTTTGATAACCAAGTTATAGGGATCCATATCTTCAAGTGAGATACGGTAAAGATTGTAGTAACGCTTCTGGTCACTATCCATTCTATCTTGAATTCGAGAAAGAGCAGCGCTGTGAGTCCCTCCTTCACGATTGACAACTCTGTTTGCTCTCTCTTCAATAGATACTGATAGCCAAAGGCGGATGCACTTGATTTTCTGCTGGTGTGCCCACCAACCGCTGAGCCGTGATTCAACAATGTCAGGTCCTTTTTCATCTAGCATCGATGCAATCAATCTTTCATCGAGAGATTTGTCTACATCAGGTTCAGCATCACATAGCGCTGAAAATTCTTCAAGAGCGACACCTCGTTCATTGGCGGCAGCGCGAAAAACTTCACCACCATTTAGGCTGGTCCAACCTTTACGCTCACAAATACTCTTCACAAGGGTTGTAGTACCGCTCCCAGGGTGGCCACTCACCGTGAGGTGAACCAATTTCAACGCCTCCATACATTTCTACATATCACGCATCTCAAGCGGCCATCAGGGGCTCTTTCGACCTGTGTGGAGTCGCAATCAGGGCAGATGGTCCCAACTTTTGGTGGGGCTACCGAGCCAACTTCACCTACCATTTCATCTACTACTTTGGATACTTCATGTGATGCCCCTGATAATTTTCTTGGGCCGGCGCGACTACGCTTAGATTTCATTGCCGTAGAAGACTTGGATTTCGTATCTTGCAAGTCTGATAGATATGGTTCAGGAAGTGTTTCACCAGACAGTACTAGAGGGTGTCTGCGATACCTTGCGAGTTTAATGTGTCTATCAATCACTCTACCTAGTGGCGCGGATGTGGTGATGTAGGTTGCAATCCACGCTGGAAAAAAGAGTACTTTATCCTCTAGTAGGTTCCATTCAGGAGTCCAAGGCAGGCTGACATAATCGACTCGAAATGCCTCTACACTGATAGCCATCCATGAGAAAATAGCAATAATGAAAACGAAAGTGAACATCATTGGTTTCATCATTGAGTTCTGTAATTTCATTTGCTCAGGCATTAATCTCTGCTGTAATTTCTGAATTTTATCCAACCGCGCTTTGTCACGATCCATTCTAGCCTCATTCATCAACTTGCGAATCTGCTTGTTGCGGTGAGCAAGGTGAGCTTGTTTGAGTGGGTCCATGAAGAATGAACGAAATACGGTGTTGACAATCATGATTGAGGACCCGACTACTGCTACGGTAATTACGAACCATTGGTCTGAAAAGGGTATCAAGGGGCTAAGGACTGAGTCGGCACCTTTAGCCAAGCCACTTCTAATTGAAGGGTTGATGATGAGGACTGACATTAATACCAACAGTAAGAGGGGGGTCATCATTGAGCCCATGCCGGGCAGTGCCTCGTCCTCAGAGTCTTCGGGCATGAACCGCCGGCCATGTCCGAATCGCATGAACCCTTCGTCTGATGATTCAAGGTGGCTGGTTCTTGACAAGATATTGGTAGAATGGGTAATGGGCGACTATACTCTCCAATTGCTTACATTATTTTGGTGCGGTAAGTTTGAGTGAAGTGCCTTATCTCCCATATTGATAGACATGGTTAGCCCAGACGAAATTTTGGCCACAGTTCGTGATGCTTTGGCTGCTGGAGATTTAGAATTGGCCGAACAATCTCTTCGCGAAGCCAGTCGTACTTGGAAGAGGGAACCTGAATTTGCTGTACGTCATGCTGGCGTATTGGTCAGACTTGGCAAACATGCTCAGGCGCTTAAGGTCTATAGAAAAGCAATGAAGAGAGCTCCTGAGCGTCTAGATGCCTGCAAAGGGGCGGCAGAATGTGCGATAAAAATAGGAAATGGGAAACTTGCTGAGAAATTATACAGTAGAGCTACAGGCCTAGGGATGAATTTGGATGAAGTAGCATTGGGCATTGCACGTTCATATATTCTACGTTCTCAGCATCAGATGGCATGGGAGAAGGCTTCAGTCCAGTTCAAGGCATCAGGAAACAAGTCAAAGGATCTCCACAATTTACTGAAGGAGATTTCAGCACAAGTCGGTTCAAGTGTGCCTCAACTGGATGATTTCGATTCTTCTGATATTGATTTGCAACTTTCTGATGTACGCCGAGAAATTTCGGACCCACGTCTGGCTAGTCATACATTTGAAGCCGGCTCGATTGAAGCCATGGCAGGTGTGGATAGTACGACACTATTGGAAAACACCGCAATTATGGATGATGACCTTTTATCTGAATCAAGAAGTGATGCAGGTACGACAAATCTTGGAATCGATCTTTCCGCTCTTGAAACCAGTAAAGATGAGGTCAGTCAAGTGAGCCAGGATCAAATAGAGGAGAAAACCCCCCCTCAGCATTCAGAATCAACTAATGTAGAGAGTGAGGTTAATTCCATTTCAACAGCGATTGATTTAGACATTGATAGTTTGCCTTCATCTGATTTAGAACCTAAAGCCACAGAACCAAAAACCTCCACCACAACACTCGGCGATGACCCGTTTGATGATTGGCCAGACATCTGAATCAAAGGGAGCCATGATCCGGGCCTTTGAATTGGTTGAACTCATTCAAAATCAAATGAACAGGTTGAGCATACATTTGCTCCAGGTGCATTGACTGAACTACAAATAGGACAAGTTCTGCCTTCTTCAGCAGGAGCATCTTCAGGCTCCTCAGATGCTTCCTCTACCACATCCTCAGCAGAATCATCAGACTCTTCATCAGATGCACTTGCGCCAGTGATTTGGGCTAAAGCGGCATCCATTGTAACATCATCGTCGCCATCGTCATCTTCTGCAACATCTTCAGAATCATCGTCGCCACCGTCATCTTCTGCTACATCTTCAGAATCATCGTCGCCACCGTCATCTTCTGCATCGCCTTCATCATCGTCAGTCTCATCATCTTCAGTTCCGTCGTCAGAATCATCGCTTGCGCCATCATCTTCAAGTTCTTCAATATCCTCTTCATCCTCTTCTTCCTCTTCAGGAGCAGGAGGTGGTAAATCAACATCAAGTTCGTCCCCGAATGTCGCTCCATGGAATTCCTGTGCTTCGCTAACTTTGTATTCTGTATCAGAATCCCCAACTAATTCGTAAATGACTTCGATTCTCTCATCTTTTTCAATTACTGGGATGTGCCATGTAACTTTGATTCCGTTTTCGTCGTCAGCCTTCTCCATCTCAGCTTCTCGGACACCTGAGTCGCTGCGAATATTGTATCCTTTAATCTCAAAAGAACTGGGTACAATGTCATGAATCATGAGATCTTGTAGTGCAGAATCAGAACGGTTCTGGAACATAATCAGTACCTCGTACCTACCCGCGCCACCGGCTGGGTAAACTTCCTTTCCTGTGCTGAACTTTCTTCGCTTGTGTATGACTTTTATTGAAGGGCTACCCTCTACAACTCTTGTGGCAACAGGGCCGTATCTCTCAGCACTGAAGTCTGAACGCATAGGTGCTGTAACAGAATCATTATCTGGTGTTGGGTCAGGCGCAACCAACGGGTAATTGATACTCATTTCTTGTCCCGGTTCAAGTCCAATAGGACCTTTGGTTCCGATAGTCAGGAGCATGGTATGTCCCGGTCCATCAGGGCTCAGTGCCTCTTGCTCAAGAGTTACGCCCTCCTTAACTTCAACGCGGAATTGGTCCCTCACTAGTTCGTTGCCATCAATAGTACAAGCCATTTGCTCAAGATCTGGACTATTGAAAATCCCAGGGACGTCATCGGTTATACGCATTAGATTAATCATAGCAGTCCCAGTATTTTTGATTGTAATTTCAGCATTAACAGTAGCTTCCCTGTAAGTTCTAAGAATATCTGTGGAGTATGTCTTATTCACATCAGCCTCCAAGATCTTGATGGTGTACTGCTCTAAGCCAATTGAACCTTCAGTTGAATGTATCACTCTTGGAATAACAGTAAATCCGAGTTCTTGATTGAAATTAGGCTCTTCAGTTGCAGGGACGACCGCAACGTCACTCTCCCAACGACCATCGGGATGAACATCTTTCTCAACATCGCTGATATCGAAAAGAAGATTTTCACTTCCAGCCTGTTTGACTTGAAGTCTAACTAAATCAACAGCAAAAGATGAGCGATTTTCAAAGACAGCTTGGCAGCGCCAGTTGTCGGGCCTCTCGTCTTCTTCTACATCCATGTAACTGAATCCACGACAGAAAGCATCTAATTCAGTAATTGACATACCAGACAGAGTTGCGTCAGCGGTGTAAGTTGCACTAGTCTTTCCTGCAGAAACTTCGTCGATGCCCTCGGCCAAAAGTTCTGCATTCAATGGAAGTGTTCTCTTACCGCCTGGTGAAATGTCGCCAACCGTCCAAGTGAGAGTGTTCTTTCCTACTGTGTGACCCTCGCCCTCAGAAATGCTAATTTGTTCGGGGATTTCTCTAGTGACTTCAACATTGTGAAGGTCTACTGGTCCAACATTTTCAACCTCAAGTTCAATATTGATATTTTGTACTTCATCAGTGCAAACAGCAGAGGTGCTGCGTTCCTGTTCCCTGTCGGGTTTGGTATCAATCCTTTCTCGGACAGAAAGCATAACAGGTCCGGAAACAGAATAATCACTTGTGTGTTCTTGGCCGGCATCAAGTTCCTGTATTGGCTGATGCGTTTGGTCGACATCGGTTGAATCCAATTTGTTCAGGAATATGTCAATGTCCCACAGTCGATCTTTTTCGCTAGGGTTATTTATTCTCAAAAGCCCATCAACATTCTGTTCTAATACATCACCATCGACTGTTAAGGTTGCAGATTCAACTTCGTGTAGCGAACCTTCCAATTTGTCTCCAGGTATTAGGTCAACATCTTCTACACTGCGAATTACAGCGCCAGCGTGTATGACTTCTTGCTCTTCCGATGATTCATCTGCGTCTTCCACGGGTTCTTCTGACATTAGTGGTGGTGACAGAAGGTCAGGTGCCTCTTCTGAGGCTTCTGCACTGTCACTGGAATCCACTTCATCATCTGAAATGGTAAGTCCTCCAAGTAAGTCGGCAGATGAAGAAAGCGAGGCTGAATCTTCTTCAACTTGCTCTTCTTCAGATTCTACTGGCGTCAGCAAATCAAGACTAGGGGGGGCTGATGGTGCTTCATCCATTGGTGGAGGTGGAGGTGCATCCATGGGTGGAGGTGGTGGTGCTTCATCCATAGATGGAGGTGGTGGTGCATCCATAGGTGGAGGTGCTT
>Ga0187827_10002378_pt1 | contig 25862 bp, 27 predicted proteins | sample ETNtaG_39_FD_167969 | JGI IMG/M metagenome (GOLD analysis project Ga0187827, IMG submission 167969) | Marine microbial and viral communities from oxygen minimum zone, Eastern Pacific Ocean - ETNP2014_SV_150_PacBio MetaG (Illumina Assembly) | ecosystem: Environmental > Aquatic > Marine > Hypoxic... | reverse complement strand
GATGAGCCACTTAAACCAGGAGATGCGTTTACCCTGGTGCAAAAGCTACTGGGATTGAATGACTTGCTCGATCAATCAAGGGTTGAGGTGATATTACTGTCTCGTAACAGCGCCGACACCGGCTTACGCGTATTTAATTCCATTCAGCACTATGATCTGAATATAAGCCGTGCGGCATTTTGCGGTGGTGATTCGCCCTACCGCTATATTTCTGCCTTCAACGGCCATTTATTTCTATCAACAGATGGCGCCGATGTGCGGCAGGCGCTGGAGTTGGGAGTGGCGGCGGCAACGATTCTGCCCTCCAGCAGCGCGGCAGCGCAGCAGGAAACATTGAAGATAGCCTTCGACGGGGACGCAGTTCTGTTTGCCGACGATTCGGAGAAAATATATAAACAGCAGGGATTGGCAGCATTCACTGAGAATGAGCGCGAAGCCGCCAATGAACCCATGAGCGGCGGGCCTTTTAAGCCGTTTCTGGCAGCGCTGCAACGGATTCAGAAAGCCTTTCCAGCAGGCGCCTCACCGCTACGCACCTGTCTGGTCACCGCCCGTGCCGCGCCAGCCCACGAAAGAGTCGTACGCACCCTCCGAGCCTGGGATATCCGCATAGATGAATCATTGTTTCTGGGTGGCCTGGAAAAGGGCGAATTCTTGCGCGCCTTCGATGCCGATGTTTTCTTTGACGATCAACTCGGGCACTGTGATTCGGCAAGAAACCACGTGGCCACAGGTCATGTTCCTCACGGCATCTCCAATGATTAATTAATTTATATTAATAAGATATAAGATTAACTTAAAGTTAATTATATAAAAAGCTGTAATACACACCCAGGCTCAGCAGCAAGCCGGTTAACAACCACTGCAACGCTTTCTCCGGCACATTATTACTTAGCTTTGAACCGAAATGAATGGCCGGAAGCGAGCCTACCAACAGGCTGGCCAACAGGGCCAGGTCGACAAAGCCACTGAGCAGATAACCAAACCCGGCGATAAAGGTCAGGGGCACTGCATGGGCGATATCCGTTCCTATGATCTTGGCGGCTGTGGTCTGAGAATAAATAGTGAGCAGGATAGCTGCGCCGAATGCCCCGGCACCCACCGATGAAAGCGTGACACAGACACCGAGTAGTAAACCCATCAAAAACGTCATCGAACTGCGGTGCCGATGTAGTAAATTCATTATCAGTTCGGGGCTGTTGTCTATGGATTTCCTTCTTAATTTATCTCTTGAAATCAATATGATAGAAGTGATTATTAACATAATACCTAAGCTAAAGGTGAGCAGTTCTTCAAATTCCTGCGTTTGTTGAAAGCCCGCATCCAGTACGAACAGATGCATGATGATGGATACCGGTATGCTACCCAGGGCTAATAAGCTGACTATCTTCCAGTCCACATTGCCGAGCCGATGATGAGTTACTGCGCCGCTGGCCTTGGTGATTGCGGCATAGAGAAGATCGGTGCCGATGGCTATAGGGGCGGGGTACTGAAATAGCAGCAGCAAGGGTGTCATCAGAGAGCCACCGCCCACGCCAGTGAGCCCTATGGCAAAACCCACACCAGCGCCAGCCATGACGTGTAACAGGAATTCCATTCTGGTCCTCAAAGTGTAAAAACTACGTACGCATAAGCGGGATTGGGCAAGATAAATTTTTTTACCTATTCTTAAAAGGAATGTTTTGATATATTTTTATAACTAAATAGAATTAGTAATATTTTGAGTAGCAGAAGGAGGCGGCATGAAATTACAGCAACTACGGTATATCTGGGAAGTGGCCCAGCATGACCTGAATGTGTCACAAACTGCCCGTAGTCTATTTACTTCACAACCTGGAATAAGTAAACAAATCAGGTTGTTAGAAGATGAACTTGGAGTAGAAATTTTTGCCAGAAGTGGTAAACATTTCACCCGGGTTACTAGCGCCGGCGAGTCCATCCTGGAAACAGCCGGAGAAATCATGCGCCGGATCGACGCCATCAAGTCCAACGCGCAGGAATTCAGCGATGAGATGAAGGGGAGTCTAGCCATCGCTACTACCCATACCCAGTGCCGCTACGTACTGCCAGGGGTCATAAAACAGTTCATCGACAGCTACCCCGATGTTGCTTTACATATGCACCAGGGCACGCCGGTGCAGATATCTGAACTGGCTGCCAATGGAACGGCTGATTTCGCCATTGCCACCGAAGCGATGGAACTCTACAGCGATCTCGTAATGATGCCCTGCTATCGCTGGAATCGCGTTATTCTACTACCTGCAGACCACCCTCTGAATCAGCTTACGCGGTTGACACTTGAAGATCTGGCCAAATTTCCCCTGGTTACCTATACCTTCGGATTTACTGGCCGTTCCAAGCTTGATGAGGCATTCACAGAGCGGGGACTCTCTCCTAAGGTCGTATTTACCGCCGCTGATGCTGATGTGATCAAAACTTACGTGCGCCTGGGACTCGGAGTAGGGATCGTAGCTAAAATGGCCTATGACCCCGCTGTAGACAAGGATCTTGTGGCGCTAGATGCCAGCCACCTGTTTGAGCCCAGCGTCACCAAGATTGGATTCCGCAGAGGCACCTATCTGCGTGGCTATATGTATGATTTCATTGAAATGTTTGCCCCCCACCTGGATAAGAATCTGATACAGGAAACGATTTACAGGCAATCCAGGAACGAGTTGGAGGAGCTCTTCAGTCAGGTAACACTACCGGCCCATTAATCGTCCCGGTCTACTGGCATATTAAGTCTCTGCATCCAAATTGCTCCGGTGCAGGCCACATTCCTTGATGGTAGCTTCTTCCCACCACCAGCGTCCTTCTCGTTCGTGTTGATTGGGGCCGATGGGGCGTGTGCAGGGCTCACAGCCGATGCTAACGAAACCACGATCATGCAGTTCGTTATACGGTACATCAAACATGCGTATATATTCCCATACCTGGGCGGAAGTCCAGTTAGCCAGTGGATTGACCTTGGTAAGGGCGCGGGTCTCGGTCGAGAAACTCGCATCCGCTTCAAACACCGCAACATGGCTCCTGGTAGGACTCTGGTCATGGCGCTGGCCGGTAATCCAGCCGTCCAGCTTCGACAGTTTACCTTCGAGGGGAGCGGTCTTGCAGATGCTGCAGCATTCTTCATGGCCATCTTCGTAAAAACTGTATAAGCCCTTATCTGCAGTAAGTTTTTGTAGCCGGGAAGAATCGGGACGCAGTACTTCGATGGTAATTCCGTAGTACTTTCGAACCTTCTCGATGAACTGGTAAGTCTCCGGATGCAGGCGTCCAGTATCCAGAGTAAACACTGCGATATCTTTATTGATCTTGACGGCCATCTCAATCAGAACCACATCTTCGGCACCACTGAAGGATATCGCGCAATTAGGTATGAGTTGAAACACCTTGGCGAGTATTTCCTTGGGCGTTTTTTGTTCAATTTCTATATTTAATTCTTTAATCTTTTCAAGAGATAACATCGATAACCTCAGATAAAGTCAGGCTTAAGTGTGACTATGCACCGGCTTGCCCGCTAGAGTGTCTTATTCTCGGATATTTCCCTGGTCAGGTAAAGTAGCGATCCCCATCCCCAAGTCAGGCATTGTGTGAAACAATGTTCCACGTGAAAAAGTCTAATGATTTTAAGTACTTAGACAGTCTAAACGATTAGCAAACACAAATATAGCATAGCAGATGCCAATGAATCCCCTATCTAGTGTTTGTCCAGATCGAAGCTTGGCTTTTAGCGCTTTGCCCCACGCAGCATATCTGCTAAATTGGCGCTGGTTTTTTACACAGCTATCGAAAAGGGTGGAACAGCATTGGAAATTGCATGTTTGGATTTGGAGGGGGTACTAATCCCTGAAATCTGGATCGGTTTTGCGGAAAAAACCGGCATTGAAGAACTGCGGGCAACCACCCGAGACATTCCCGATTACGATGTTCTGATGCAACAACGACTCAAGCTGCTCAGGCAGCATGGACTTGGTATGGCTGATATTCAGGAAGTCATTGCCACCATGAAACCAATGCCTGGGGCCCTGGATTTCGTAGAGTGGCTTAAAGAGCGCTTTCAGGTGGTTATCCTGTCAGACACTTTCTACGAGTTCTCCCACCCGCTGATGCGGCAACTGAACTTCCCGACACTGTTCTGTCATCATCTTGTAGCCAATGCGGACGGGAATATTGTCGATTACCAGTTACGCCAACAAGATCCCAAGCGTGCATCTGTGAAAGCCTTTCACGGACTGAATTTTAAAGTGATCGCCGCGGGTGATTCCTACAACGATACGAGCATGCTGGCCGAGGCTGATGCCGGTATTCTGTTTAAAGCACCGGATAATGTTATTGCGGAGTTTCCACAATTTCCTGCTGTTACCGAGTATGACGAGCTAAAATGCGAATTTGTGCGAGCCAGCGAGCGGGATCTGAGTTTGTGATTGGACCAAGTCTGTAATTTATAATATAGATTAAATTAGTTCTTCAGCCTATTGATTACTAAATCTATTTTATCAAACTCTCTTTGTATTTAACTGCCATTATTGAACCGGAAACGATGCCTCCTTTGGCCCAATTGGCAGATGGCGTGGTCGAGCATCAAGGCAGCTTAGCGCAGGATTAGACTCCCCTGGTTCAATAGTGCAGCAAGAAGAACACGTATCTCTTTGATATTAATAAGGAAATCCGCCTCAGATGATTCAAATTTATTGCGCTCACACAATAGCTGCACCGCCTCAAGCGCATTGCCGCTAAGCGGGAAATGTCTGCCATCGACAAACAGATGCAGCACAGAGGGACGCGTCATATAGGCAAAACGGGACGATGGGCTCTTCACCAGTAAGCAGTGGGTCTTCAGCTTTCGCAAGATGTCATCAGGCAGCAGCGCTCCCTCAAGTGATTCGATTAATTCGGGGTATTTGGGCTCAGTCGTATGGCAGCCAAACCACAGCAGAAACTGCTCCGGGTTATTGGTGATCTGCACTAATTCTGCCAGGGTTTCGACCAGCATATCCGGGTCTATTTCACCAGGATGGCCGTTGGGTTTTAACTCGTGACTGACAAAACGCTTCTCTGCGAGTAAATCATTGATTATCTGATCGGTGAAACCCATAAGCATTTCACCGTAGGAGGGGGCTCTGAATCCGATTGAATAACACAGGCTATTGCCAGTCGAAATGCCATAATGGGAAATTCGGGGGGGTATATACAAAACATCCCCTGGATTCAGACAAAATTCCTCCTCACTGTGAAAATCAACCAGCAGCCGCAACTCCGAATCCGCGCGCAACGGGGTTTCTTGATTGCAACAGGGACCAATTTGCCAACGCCGGGAGCCGGCTCCCTGCAACAGAAAAACATCGTAGTTATCAAAATGAGGACCAACCCCGCCACCGTCGGTAGCGAAACTGACCATAACATCCTCCATACGCCAATCGGGCAGAAAACTGAATTGCCTTTTCAGATTGGCAACCGGCTCGAGCCACTGATCTACGGCCTGGATCAGCAGGGTCCAGTCCCGGTTGGGTAATTCCATTATCTCGGCTTCGGAAAATGGTCCGTGCTGGAAACTCCAGTTAGCCTCCTGTTGTCTGACCAGGCGGCTTTCGATCATTTCTTCACAGGCCAGACCAGCAATCTCTTCAGGATCGACCGGATCTTTAAAGTGGGGTAAGTAAGACCTGATCAGCAGTGGTTTCTTTTGCCAGTAGTCGGTCAAAAATTCCTGCTGATTAAAGAGTTCGACTTCATCGGTCATGGTGTTGAAACCTGCACGCCGTCGGCAAGTCGGAGAACCAGCAGAATGGTTCGCAAGTTACGAAATAGCGGCAGGCAGGCAAAAAAGCCCAGAGGTAGTGTAGTGAAACTGCGCATTATAAAAGAGATGTCTCAAACATCCAGAGCTTGCTGGATTGCATTACCGATATAGCTGCGAGGCGTTAATTTTCGCAACCGGGATCTGGCTTCTTCAGGGATATCTAATGAATCGATAAACTCCTGTAACTGCTGCTGGTCAATCTTGTTGCCGCGCGTCAGCGCCTTTAATTTTTCATATGGCTGGTCTATCTGATACTGCCTCATAACAGTCTGTATGGGTTCGGCCAGCACTTCCCAGCAATTATCCAGATCGTTATCGATCACCTGTGCATTCAGTTCCAGCTTGTTCAGTCCTTGCATGGTCGCCTGGTAAGCGATGAGGCTGTGGGCAAAGCCTGTGCCGATATTGCGCAAGACAGTCGAATCGGTGAGATCACGTTGCCAGCGCGATACCGGAAGCTTTTCTGAAAGATGAGCCATTATGGCATTGGCGAGCCCGATATTGCCTTCGGCATTCTCAAAGTCTATGGGATTCACTTTGTGCGGCATGGTCGAGGAGCCAACTTCCCCGGCAACTGTTTTCTGCCTGAAATAACCAAGTGATATATAGGACCAGATATCCCGATCGAGATCGAAAATGATGGTGTTGAATCTTGCACAGGCAGCAAAGAGTTCGGCTATGTAATCATGAGGCTCAATTTGAGTTGTGTATGAATTCCAGCTCAGGCCCAGTCCTTCAACAAATCCACCGCAAACAGCTGGCCAATCCACATTCGGATACGCAGCCAGGTGGGCATTATAATTTCCGACGGCACCGTTAATCTTTCCCAGAATTTCTGCATTTTTAAATTGCGTTAGCTGGCGGTCGAGGCGGTGCACAACATTGGCAATTTCCTTGCCCACCGTAGTGGGAGAGGCTGGCTGACCATGGGTTCGCGAAAGTAACGGTTGTTGCGCATACTCCACCGCCATGGCACGCAGCCTGTCTGCCAGGGATTGCATCGCTGGCGCCACAACCTTGTCCCTGCCTTCCTTCAGCATCAGCCCATAAGCGAGGTTGTTGATGTCTTCGGAAGTGCAGGCGAAATGCACAAATTCCACCACTTCCCTCAGGTCATTGTTAGCGCCAAGTTTTTCTTTAATAAAATATTCCACCGCTTTTACATCATGGTTGGTGGTGGCTTCGATATCCTTAATACACGCGGCGTCCTGCAGGGAAAAATTAGCAATAAGCTCCTCGAGAAATTTATTACCGGCACTGTTGATTGAACCCGCTTCTGCTATTTCAGAGTTGGCAGCCAGGGTCTGCAGCCACGTGACCTCCACCAGGACACGATACTTCATTAACGCATACTCACTGAAGTACAACCTCAGGTCCTCACACTTGGCTGTGTATCTCCCATCAACCGGAGAAATTGCCATCAGTGCTGCCAGATCAATCTTTGCCATATTTGACTACCTAAATTGGTAACTACCTAAATTGGTGAAATTAATTTCCTGCGTATAGTAGCAACTGTTTGTCGAATCTGCTTGCGGTGAATTACCAGGCGCCAGCGACGCCCGCCCAGTTGATACCAAAGAACGGCAGAGCGGACGCCTGCCAGTAATAATGTCCTGATTTTATTTACTATGTACTCGTCTTTTAGATTTTCAATTTTACCATGCACCTGAATGCGAAATGATAATTTGCTGAGCGTGTCCAGGTAAAGTTCTGCTAGCTGCTCGTAAGTATTATCGGTGCCGGAATAGAGCTTGTCAGGCTCCTCCTCATCAGTTGCAAGTGGCGTGGTAAATTTGAGCACCTCCCTTATTTCATTTTGCATGGAACGGTTGGCGTTTAACTTGTTGCGCAGTATCAGCATGCCAAGTGTGTAGCGGATGACTTCCGTGTTCTCTCTTATTTTTTCATTGCTGAATATGTCTTGTAGTGTTTTAAATCCCAGGTTTAACTTATTGACATTGGGATATATTTCATCAATCGATGCAGGATTTAAAGCCAGCAGGGGGTTGATACAACTGACCAGATCATCGCTGGCAACTTCTTTGTTGTTGGCTAAATTGTTTACCAGCACAGCACATTGCACAACGGCAGCAAGCGCAATATGTTGTTGTTCCCAGCGATTGAATCTATCGGAAGTAGAGCTCAATAACCGCTCCCCCCAGGCATCTTTGCTCATCGTAAAACACAATGTATTGTCCTGGCGTAACTGCACGCTGAGGCTGGTCAAAATCGACTCTGATGTGAGATGCATCGTAAGCGCTGACCATACAAATCTGATCTTCCTGGCGGTAACGAATCTTGGCTGTACAGCGCAAGGGTAAGTCTGGCGCAACTGAATTGATCCAGGCGGGCAGGGATGCCTTAAGTGCGGAGGACAGCAAATACTCATTCTGGTTGCCCTGTGCTACCTGCAATATATTTCTGTCCAGATCCTTGCCAATCACATACCAGGGTGCGTCGGCATGTTGCTTCGTACCGCCTATGCCCAGACCCTGGCGTTGTCCATAGGTGTAATACATTAATCCGGCATGACGCCCGAGTGTTTCTCCGTCCAGAGTTTGAATATCACCCGGCTGTGCCGGAATATATCTTTGCAGGAAGTCCATAAATTTCCGCTCACCAATAAAACAGATTCCCGTGCTGTCTTTTTTGTCATGGGTGACCAGGTTCAGCTCGGCTGCCAGTTTCCTTACTTCTGTCTTCGATAACTCGCCCACCGGGAACAGGCTCTTATACAAGCAGGCTTCGTTTACTTCACACAGGAAATAGCTTTGATCCTTGTTGCTATCACAGCCTTTTAACAACCAGGTTGAACCTGCGCTGACAGACTTCCTGACATAATGACCGGTGGCGATCAAGTCGGCACCCAGCTCGGTGGCATATTCGAGGAAAGCTTTGAATTTAATCTCGCGATTGCACAACACATCCGGGTTAGGGGTACGGCCGGCTTCGTATTCCTGCAAGAAGTGAGCAAACACATTGTCCCAGTATTCCGCGGCGAAATTGGCCGTGTGCAACTTGATGCCCAGCTTGTCACAAACCGCTTGTGCATCGTAGAGATCTTCTATGGCCGTGCAGTATTCGCTGCCGTCGTCTTCCTCCCAATTCTTCATGAAGAGGCCTTCCACCTGATAGCCTTGTTGAGAAAGCAAGTGGGCTGCAACCGAAGAGTCCACACCGCCGGACATGCCAACGATGACTTTTTGCGCTGAAAGGGTTGATGGTCTGTTCACTGTATCATCTTCACTAACTTTGGGTAATCAGGGCGAACGGGTATCGAATGCCTTTTCTGTAGTCTTCCACTGCGGACATCACCAGTGGGCTGCGCAATTGTTGCCGCAATCCATCGAGCTGACGCAGGCTTAACCACTGGATCTCGATGATATCCTGATCCAGCACTCTCTCCTGGTGATGGAAACGTGGCTCTGCAATAAAGCAGAGGCGGACATAGCAAACTCCATTAAGTGGAGAGGCGTATTGATACACGCCCAGGAAATGCCTGATTCTCACTTCCCAGCCGGTTTCCTCCAGGGTTTCCCGCGCTGCCGCCTGAATCAGTGTTTCATTGGCTTCCAGATGGCCTGCCGGTTGATTATAGACGATGTTGCCATCAGACTTCTCTTTGACCATAAGAAACTGCTTATCGCGCTCGACAATGGTAGCAACGGTAATGTGGGGTAACTCATTCATAGTCATCTCTTTGATCTGGATTTGGCTTGAAGGCTAAATCCCTCTTGAATCAATGTCCTGGGTTCTGCTTTTGATAGCTCACCTAAACTTAGCTGTTTGGCAAAGCAGCGTAAAAGTGGATAATAGCGGTATCACATCAGGAAAGAGAGCGATGAGCAAATTAACCCACCTAGATAATCAAGGTAAGGCGTACATGGTTGATGTCGGTGAGAAGACCTCAAGCCGGCGTATGGCCGTGGCATGCGGTAAGGTGTCTATGGCGCCAGCAACGCTGGCTATGATTGGCAGCGGCAGTCATGCCAAGGGAGATGTTATAGCCACCGCTCGCATTGCAGGAATCCAGGCTGCGAAAAAATGCTCAGAGCTTATTCCGTTGTGTCATCCGCTAATGCTCACCTCAATCGAGGTGCAGATTGAGTTGGACAGTGATAACAGTCAGGTGCTTATCGAGGCAGTTTGCAAGCTGGATGCCCAAACCGGTGTGGAGATGGAAGCTTTGACCGCCGTCTCAGTCGCTGCCCTTACTATTTATGATATGTGCAAGGCTGTAGATAAAAACATGGTGATTGGTTCGGTCCTGCTGATGGAAAAGCAGGGCGGGAAAAGCGGGCATTACAAGCGGTCTGCAGAACAGTAGCAGGATCATGATAACTATCCATTATTTTGCCAGTATTCGGGAATTACTCGATCAATCCCAGCAGCAGCTGGAATTGCCAGATCGCGTATCGACTGTGGATGAGCTGATACAACACCTGATAAGTCGTGAGCCGGAGAAACTGCAGCTTCTCAATGACTCCAGCAAGGTGCTTATCGCTGTTGATCAGACAGTTGTAGATAGAAATCATATCCTGTCTGGCAGTGAAGAAGTGGCATTTTTCCCACCTATGACAGGTGGTTAGAGAGTATAGTTAATGGTAATTATACAAACCGAAGATTTTGATATCAAAACCGAATACGATGCGCTTCGGGCACAAACCGATGAGGGTGCCATCGTCACTTTCACTGGCCTGGTGCGAGAGCATTACGACCTGGCTAACGACAATGCCGGGAAAGTCCAGTCACTCTACCTGGAACACTACCCAGGGATGACTGAGAAGTGTCTTCAGGATATTGCTGAGCAGGCTGCAGGCAGGTGGCAAATAGTGGCTAGCCGCATAATTCACCGGGTAGGTGAGTTAAAAGCCAAGGATCAGATTGTCTTTGTTGGCACAGTCAGCGCCCATCGGGCCGATGCCTTTGCCGCGGCACAATTCATCATGGACTACCTGAAAAGCCAGGCACCGTTCTGGAAGAAACAAACTGTATCAGGCAGCGCTAACTGGGTTGAAAGCAAGCAATCTGACAGTGAGGCACTGAAGCGCTGGCAAAGCCAATAAAGCCGCTATCCATGAATTTTCCTGCCTGGGATCATACATTCAGTGTTTTGCACTCTCCTGGCTGCAGGTCCCCCAACTCCCAATCTCCGATTTTCCAGCGTATGAGCCGTAATACCGGGTAGCCTACCGCCGCTGTCATCCGCCGCACCTGTCTGTTTTTGCCCTCGAAAAGCGTCATTTCAATCCAACTCGTTGGGATATGCTTTCTTTCTCTGATGGGAGGCGATCGTGGCCACAGGTTTGGTGGGTCGATGCGACAGGCTTTGGCCGGGCGCGTAATACCGTCTTTTAGTTCAATGCCAGCGCTTAGCTCTGCCAGTGCACCATCATCTATCTCACCTTCAATCTGGGCAAGATACACTTTTCCGAGTTTGAAACGCGGATCGCTTATTCGCTGCTGCAGTTTTCCGTCATCAGTTAGTAACACCAGGCCCTCTGAGTCCTTATCCAGCCTGCCTGCGGGGTAGAAACCAGGTTGTCTGATGTAAGCTGAAAGTGTCTGGCTCACATCCGCAGCAGTAAACTGCGAGAGCACATTGTAAGGCTTATTGAAGAGAATCAGGCGCGACACGGGTAAAACCACAGACGCTGCACCACCCCGCTCAGAACGCGGCAAGGCGAGAGTTGGTCTGCATTAGAGTGCAGGAAGCTAATTCAGAAATCAGCCGGCTTGGGCTTCGCTGTCAGCCTCGTCAGAGACAACATCGTCTACTTCATCGCTGGCAGCTTCCGTAGATTCTACAGATTCCGCAGAACTGTCCACCTCGTCAGTGACGACATCATCTACTTCATCGCTGGCAGCTTCCGTAGATTCTACAGATTCCGCAGAACTGTCCACCTCGTCAGTGACGACATCATCTACTTCATCGCTGGCAGCTTCCGTAGATTCTACAGATTCCGCAGCGCTGTCCACCTCGTCAGTGACGACATCGTCTACTTCATCGCTGGCTGCTTCCATAGATTCCGCGGACTCCACACCGCTATCCACTTCATCGGTGACAGCATCATCCACTTTATCGTTGGCGACTTCGACGGCCTGTTCCTCTTCGGCAAGAGTTTCTTCAGTATTGGGTTGAGGAGCAGCAGCTTGCGACGCATCAGAGAGTGGTTGGATATTTGCAGCATGGAGACCTTTAGGGCCTTCAATAGTCTCAAAAGAGACCTGCTGCCCCGCTTTCAGGGTCTTGTAGCCTTCCATTCCGATAGCCGAGTAGTGAGCGAAAAGGTCATCGCCACCGTCGTCAGGAAGAATAAATCCAAAACCTTTAGAATTGTTAAACCATTTAACTTGCCCGGTATTCATGGGTAATACTCCGTACTTCATTTCTTATAGTTTTACAGTTTGTTACAACTGATGGCATATTGTAACAAAATTCGATAGAAATTCTATACACTATCACCCTAATTAAGTCAAAAGATGTCGGCGCGATAATTGCGTTGAAAAGCAATAAACAGACCCCGAGAAAGTGTATAATCGGCGTTTGAAAATGACATGCGCAGATTGGCATAAAGGGCTTTCATTGTCGTCTTTTCTCAAGCAAACTAAAGCTATATTGAGGTAAGAAAATTTCTGTTTATGTGTTCCAGTTATGAGTAATGCAAAAAAATATCGACTAGTATTGGACTTCAATGTCATAGCGATGGGGCATAAAAATTCGGGGGATGATGGGGACAGCGAGGGCAGCCACGGCTTTGCCACAGCCACCGCCAAACCGAAGGTAGAGGATCCTCCGCTATATAAAGTTGTCTTAATTAATGACGACTATACCCCAATGGATTTTGTCGTAGATGTGCTGCGATCATTTTTTGATATGAACGTGGAAAAAGCCACTCAAATCATGCTCAAAGTACATACTGAAGGGAAGGGAGTTTGTGGGGTCTATAGTAAGGATGTGGCTGAGACCAAAGCATCACAGGTGAATGAATATTCACGAGAATGCGAACAGCCATTACTTTGCAGTATCGAAATCGAACGCTAATGAATGCAATATTGCTATTCACTTGGAAAGGCTGAAGTATGCTAAGTAAAGATTTAGAAACAACCTTGAACCATGCATTCAAAGGTGCTCGCAAAAAACGTCATGAGTTTATGACCGTTGAACATTTGTTACTGGCACTGCTCGATAATCAAATTGCTTCCAGTGTCCTTGTTGCCTGTGGCAACGACCTTAGCCGGCTTCGCAGCGAATTAGTGGACTTTGTAGACACCACCACACCACTGATTCCAGAATCTGAATCCTCCCGTGAAACCCAGCCCACCCTGGGTTTTCAGCGGGTACTGCAGCGGGCGGTTTTCCATGTTCAGTCCTCCAGCAAACGGGAAGTTACTGGTGCGAACGTTTTAGTTGCAATCTTCAGTGAACAGGAAAGCCACGCGGTTTATCTTTTGAAACAACAGGATGTTGCACGCATTGATGTGGTTAATTACATCACTCATGGAATTTCCAAAATACCCGGACATCTGGGCGATTCCGAATCCAGTACTGAACACAAGCAGGATGAAGAAATTGGCGGCGAAACTACCAGCAATCCTTTGGAAAGCTTCGCCACAAATCTCAATACCGAGGCAGAGCAGGGCAGAATTGACCCGTTAATTGGCAGAGAAGACGAGGTGATCAGAGTAATTCAGGTCCTCTCGCGGCGGCGCAAGAATAACCCTTTGCTGGTAGGTGAGTCCGGAGTTGGCAAGACCGCAGTAGCTGAGGGCCTGGCCAAAATGGTAGTCGAGGAATCCGTACCCGAAGTGCTTACAGGCAGCGTCATTTATGCCCTGGATCTCGGTGCCTTACTGGCCGGAACCAAATACCGGGGAGATTTTGAGAAACGTTTCAAGGCACTCCTTGCCGGATTAAGGAAGAATGAGCAAGCCATTTTATTTATCGATGAAATTCACACCATTATTGGAGCGGGTGCTGCCTCCGGCGGCGTGATGGATGCATCGAACCTGTTAAAACCGGTGCTAACATCAGGTAACTTACGCTGCATAGGTTCGACGACATACCAGGAATATCGCGGCATATTCGAGAAAGATCGAGCATTATCACGACGTTTTCAGAAAATTGACATTGACGAACCCGATGTCGATACGACCTATCGTATCTTGAAGGGGCTGAAATCCCGTTTTGAAGAACATCACGCATTACGGTATAGCGACAGAGCGCTGAAAGCTGCGTCGGAACTCGCTGGGCGTTATATTAACGATCGCTATATGCCAGACAAGGCAATTGACGTTATCGATGAAGCTGGTGCCTTTCAACGGCTCCAGTCCTCCAGCAAGCGCAAGAAGCTGATTCAGATTACAGACATTGAAAAAGTGGTTGCTTCTATCGCGCGGATTCCCCCGAAGCATGTCTCCAGTTCAGACGTTGCGGTGCTGAAAAGCCTGGAGCCGAATCTGAAGATGGTGGTATTCGGGCAGGATCAGGCGATTCAAACCCTTACCACGGCCATCAAACTTTCGCGTGCCGGCTTAAATGACGGTGAAAAACCTATCGGTTCCTTCCTTTTTGCCGGGCCAACCGGAGTGGGCAAAACCGAAGTCAGTCGGCAGCTGGCAAAGGTTATGGGTATCGAACTGCTACGCTTCGATATGTCGGAATACATGGAGCGGCACACTGTTTCCCGCCTGATTGGCGCGCCTCCTGGTTATGTTGGTTTCGATCAGGGCGGTCTAATGACCGAAGCAGTTACCAAGAATCCCCATTGTGTGCTGCTACTCGACGAGGTCGAAAAAGCACATCCTGATGTGTTTAATCTGCTGTTGCAGGTAATGGATCATGGCACGCTGACGGATAACAACGGGCGCAAAGCAGATTTTCGCAATGTGATTCTGGTAATGACTACCAATGCCGGGGCTCAGGAAATAGCCCGTGCCTCCATTGGCTTTACTGAACAGGATCACAGCAGCGATGGTATGGAAATTATCAAGAAAACGTTTACGCCTGAATTCCGTAACCGACTCGATGGCATAATCCAGTTTGGGGCACTTACTCCGGAGACTATCCGCACTGTCGTTGACAAGTTCCTGGTTGAAATGCAGGTCCAACTGGATGAGAAGCGCGTAGACTTGCATGTGGACGATGCTGCAGTGGATTGGTTCGTGGAACATGGCTACAGTGAATCGATGGGCGCAAGACCCATGGCAAGATTGATTCAGGAAAAACTGAAGAAAGAACTGGCAGAAGACATTCTGTTTGGCAAATTAGCGGACAATGGCGGCGATGTCTTTGTTTCGACTGAAGACGGCGAAATTTCACTCGAAATTAAAGGGCGCAAGAGCAAGGAAAAGAAAGAATTAAGCCAGGTGAGGAATTAGGCAGCAACGACAGACTGTCTGGTAAATCTATCTCGCTCGGTAAGTGATCCGACCCTTGGTCAGATCATAGGGTGTTAACTCTACCCGCACCTGATCCCCGGTTAGAATCCGTATGTAATTCTTCCGCATCTTGCCGGAAATATGTGCAGTAACAATGTGCCCATTTTCAAGTTTCACCCTGAACATGGTATTGGGAAGGGTGTCGACAACTTCTCCTTCCATCTCTATCTGGTCTTCTTTAGCCATTGGCTATCCTTTGCAATATCGGCACTGTATTACCGGGTCACGCCGACGTGCCGGATTGTGCCGGATTTTTGTTAGATAAGCAAAGTCTGTGCAAAGGGTAGAGTTATTTGAGTAGCAACCACTTGCCACCAATGAGTAATTGTATTGGACGGTATTTATTTTTGTAATTCATTTTCTGGCAGTTATTTATCCAGTAACCCAGATAGAGATAGGGCAGATCGAGTTCGCGGCATTTCTCTATCTGCCACAGGATGACGTAGCTGCCGAGTGATCGCTTGGCAGCAGTGGGATCGAAAAACGTATACACCGCCGACAAACCATTTTGCAAAATATCGGTTACGCTGACTGCGACCAGCCTGGTCTCAGTGTAAAAGCGGTAGAACCGTGTATCGTTAGTCTTGGTCGCGATGAAGGCCTGGTACTGTTCCCAGGTTGCCGGAAACATATCCCCGTCTTGATGTCGGGTATTGATGTATCGACAATACAGATTGAAAGATTCCGCGCAATCCAGTTCACTGGTTTCCTTAACCTGCAAATCTTCATTCAGTCGAAAAATTTTTTTCTGACTGCGTTTGGCATTGAATTTACTGATGGGTACGCGGCAGGAAATACAGGCATCACAATAGGTGCAATCCGGACGATAGAGATGGGCACCACTGCGCCGGTAGCCTAAATTACTTAACTTTGAATTCAGCGCCTGGGTTATTTCTATCTCTGGATCAACGAAAACGGTTGTCGCCTGTTGCGCATCTTTATAACTGCACGGATGAGGCGTTGTGCGGTATAGACGAATTGAAGTACTAATTTTCGGATCAGAGCTCATTGTTTCTCCAGGTTATCGAGTTCTAATTGCCACTGACCTATTTTACCGGGTTTATTTATATTATCCTGCAATTCTTGCAAAAATTGCGCGCGTGGTATTTCTCTTGCACCCAACGAAGCTAAGTGCTCACTGCTAACTTGACAGTCGATCAACCGATATCCCCAGTGTTGTAAATGTTTAACCAGATTCACTAAAGCTAATTTCGACGTATTATCCTCATTACTGAACATCGATTCACCAAAAAAAAGCCTGCCAATAGCAAGACCATATAAACCGCCTACCAGTTCGCTGCCATTCCAAACCTCCACCGAGTGAGCGGTGTGGCGATCGAATAACTCGCAGTAACCGGCCTGCATAGAGTCTGTAATCCAGGTGCCACCTGCGCTAGGCCTTGACTGAGCACAATGATTAATAACAGCCCGAAAATTCTGATCGAACGTAATCCGGTACTTATGCCGGCGTAACAATTTTTTCAGGCTGGTGGAGATGACTAACTGATCTGGCACCAGCACCATCCGCGGGTCAGGGGACCACCAAAGCACCGGCTGTCCGGCCTCAAACCAGGGGAATATGCCTGACCTGTAGGCCTCAACCAGCCGCTCAGGACATAGATCGCCACCGGCCGCCAATAATCCATTCGGTTCTATTAAAGCGGTTTCTACGGGAGGAAACTTTAGGTTGCTTATATCAAGCCAGGGAATCGACATTGCTATACTAGCTCAATGCGAGCGCCAGCCCGGATATTTCATAAAGACGCTTGAAATTCATGTCCGATCCCTTCATGAGATATCCGGCCTAGGAATCCAGGAACTTCTCAGCATCCAGTGCTGCCATGCAACCAAATCCGGCGCTGGTCACTGCCTGCCGGTATATCTGGTCCGCTATATCACCGGCAGCAAATACGCCCGGTACGCTCGTTTCGGTCGCGTTTCCCGCAAGACCCGTATTTACCACGACATAACCGTTTCTCAGTTCCAATTGACCCTGGAAAATCTCCGAGTTGGGCAGGTGTCCAATTGCAATAAATACACCGTCAACATCGAGTTTACTTAGCTCACCACTGGCGACATGCTTAATATTGACCCCGGTCACGCCCATCTCATCGCCCAGCACCTCATCGAGCACATGATCCCAGGCCAGGGTAACCTTGCCTTCTTTAACCTTATCAAACAGCTTGGACTGCAACATCTTTTCGGCCCGCAGGGCATCGCGCCTATGGACCACGGTAACCTGAGAGCAGATATTCGATAAATACAGCGCCTCTTCAACTGCAGTATTGCCACCCCCAATAACCGCTACTGGCTTGTCACGGTAGAAAAAACCGTCGCAGGTGGCACAGGCACTGACTCCCTTACCGATGAATGCTGTCTCAGACTCCAGACCAAGATATTGCGCCGAGGCCCCGGTGGCAACGATCAATGCATCGCAACTGTAGGCGCCGCTATCACCTTCGAGTTTGAAGGGGCGAGTCTTGAGGTCTACCTTGTTTATGTGATCAAAAACTACTTGGGTATCAAACCGTTCTGCGTGGTTTTTCATGCGTTCCATAAGTTCCGGTCCGAGCACCCCATCGACATCTCCCGGCCAGTTATCAACGTCGGTCGTTGTTGTAAGTTGGCCGCCCTGAATCAACCCGGTGATGACAACGGGTTCGAGGTTCGCCCTGGCGGCATAAATCGCGGCGCTGTAGCCCGCAGGTCCGGAGCCAAGAACGATTAATCGGTGGTGTATTACTTCTGCCATAACATAATTCCCGATGAATGAATTTGAATATTTCTTACCGGCGTTATCTAGGTGGTGACGCAGGACTAAATTTAAAGGTCAGAGGTCATATTCTACTCAATTTTAGCGTTCGAGGACCGCTAACCTGTTTAGGGGATTATTAACTTCCAAGATGTGCTGCGTCTATAAAAATACCGTGATTGAAAGTAAGTAACGATGACGCCCCAAACACATGGGGTTCTTTTTTCCCCATTAACAAAATAGCCATTAATCTGGTGATAAATTGCTTACAGGTCAGTGAATAAATTGAAAAATGTATCCATGAGAAATATGGACGAGCAAACTGAAGTCAATACTATCGTGCAGCGATTGCTGCGCGAGGGTACGTTGATTGTTTATTTTCTACTCGCTATTTTCCTCCTCATCGCGCTGTCTACCTACTCGGCTAACGATCCAGGCTTCACGACAACCGGCAGTGGCGAGGATATCAGCAATGCCGTTGGTACGTACGGAGCCTGGCTAGCCGATGTGTTATTTCAACTACTTGGTTACCTTGCCTATGTGTTCCCACTGTTTCTGGGCTACAAGGTGTACAGCTCTTTTCATGAGGAAAAACTGGCAGCTGAATATTCCTGGCAGATATTTGCCCTGAAAACTACCGGCTTCCTGCTGCTGACCATTGCCGCCTGTGGTCTTGCCACCCTGCATTTCGAAATCAGCGACCAGCTCCCCTACATGGCTGGTGGTGTGGTCGGCGCGCTGGTGGTTGAGCTGACATTGCCCGTGCTCGCCACCTTAGGAAGCACATTGCTTTTTCTGTCTATCTTTCTATTTGGGCTGACAATTGCTGTTGCAATATCCTGGCTGCAAGTGATTGACAGTGTTGGCGCCTGGACGCTTTCCATCGTTTCACTCAGTGCAATCAGGTTGCGTAAATTCATAGCAGAAAAAAAGCAGGAATTGGTGACCAGGAAACGACTGGAAGATCGCAAGAAAGTACTCGATATACACATCGAAAAAGAGAAAAAACGGCTTCCACCGACAATAAAACAGCCTTCCCGCAAGCAAGTAGCCAAGAGTCCTCGTGTAGAGAAAGAGCGACAGGGCAAACTATTCGAGGCTTCGTCGGTAAAAGAGTTACCTGTAATTGGACTGCTGGATGCCTGGCAGGAGACTAACGATTCCGGTTTCTCCAAGGAATCGCTGGAGGCCATGTCCAAGCTGCTGGAACTAAAACTAAAAGACTTTGGTATCGATATCGAGGTTACAGCAGTAAATCCCGGACCGGTGATCACCCGTTTCGAAGTGCAACCGGCACCGGGGGTCAAAGTCAGCCGTATCACAAATCTGGTTAAGGATTTAGCCCGCTCACTTGCTGTGGTCAGCGTTCGGGTAGTCGAGGTAATTCCCGGCAAAACCGTCATCGGCATAGAAATACCCAACGAGAAACGCGATATTATTCACCTCTCTCAAGTACTCTCTTCGCTGGATTTCGATCGAGCTGCTTCTGATCTGTCCATGGCATTGGGCTACGATATCATTGGTAAACCAGTCATTGTTGACCTCGGGAAAATGCCTCACCTGCTGGTTGCTGGTACCACAGGCTCGGGTAAATCAGTTGGCATCAATGCCATGATATTGAGCATGCTGTTTAAATCTACACCAGATAAGGTGCGAATGATCATGATTGATCCGAAGATGCTGGAGCTTTCGGTCTATGATGGAATTCCCCATCTGTTAACCCCCGTGATCACCGACATGAAAGATGCGGCCAATGGACTGCGCTGGTGCGTGGCTGAGATGGAAAGGCGTTATAAGCTCATGTCTTCTTTGGGTGTGCGTAATCTGGCTGGCTTCAATAAAAAAGTGGCTGACGCCAGAAAGATTGGCAAACCCATGCAGGACCCGACCTGGCAACCCGATCTCATGCTATTGGAAGAGGAACAGGCAGCGCCTGAGCTTGAGGAACTGCCCAGCATTGTGGTCATAGTCGATGAACTGGCTGACCTGATGATGGTAGTGGGCAAGAAGGTGGAGGAGTTAATTGCCAGAATAGCCCAAAAAGCCAGGGCTGCAGGCATACACCTGGTGCTGGCGACACAGCGTCCCTCGGTTGACGTATTAACCGGTCTAATCAAAGCAAACGTTCCCACACGATTGAGTTTTATGGTGCAATCCAAGGTAGATTCACGCACCATCCTCGGTGAAGGAGGAGCGGAGCAGTTGTTAGGACATGGAGATATGTTGTTTCTTCCTCCCGGTGGCGGTGTGCCCACCCGGGTTCATGGTGCCTTCGTCAGCGATGAAGAGGTTCACCGCGTGGTTGCCGACTGGAAGCAACGCGGCGCACCAGTCTATATCGAATCCATTACTGAAAGTGTGGATAGTCTGGACCTGGGTGCTCTGTCCAGTTCAGACAACAGCAGTGAAGAAGATGACGCACTTTATGATGAGGCAGTACTCTTCGTCACTGAATCCCGCAAAGCATCAATTTCTGCTGTCCAGAGAAAATTGAGAATCGGTTATAACCGTGCCGCGAGAATGATAGAATCAATGGAAGCGGCCGGTGTGGTTTCAGAAATGGGCAGTAATGGTGCACGAGAAGTAATTGCCCCTCCAGCGCCCCGCGATTAGTTTCCACACAATCTACAACGGGTTTGAAATGGCTAGCCATCGCACGTTTGCCCTATTATCAGGTATTTCCTCATTCTTCCTCAGTTGTGCGCTGGTATCGGCTCAGGATTCGGTGCTGGCACAGCTCGAACCTTTGTTGGCTGATATAGATACGCTTACCGCCGATGTGGTTCAGCTAATCATCGAGTCCGATGGTGGTGTCCTTGAAGAAAGCGAAATCAGGATGAAGATCAAAAGACCCGATGGATTTTATTGGGAAACAGTGGCACCGTTTCCTGAGTTAATCGTGACTGACGGCAAGACACTGTGGAATTATCAACCCGATTTAGAACAGGTAGTCATTGAGGACTGGGACACTGAAAGTTCGGAATTAGCGGCACGTTTACTCAATGGTGATACCGAAAATCTGGCCCAGGAATACGAGCTATCGATTAGAGATCAAAGCGAGGAAGACACAACAGAATTTGATCTCTACCCACTCGATGCAGACAGTGTTAATCGGTTGATCACCCTGACCTTCCTGTCCAGCGACCTGAACATGATTTATGTGGAGAGCGTTAACGGTCAAAAAACCGTATGGCGTTTTCTGGCACAGGAGAAAAACCAGGCTATCGCTGATGATGTGTTTGTGTTTGAGCCACCGGATGGTATTGAAGTGATCCAGAATACCTACACGCAATAACGATTCTTCGTTATATGAATACACCACTGTTCAACAACCAGCCCGATGCAGATCAATTTCAACCACTGGCAGCGAGGATGAGACCGGTTTGTCTCGGTGAATTCGTAGGACAATCCCACCTAATGGGCCCGGGGAAAGCGTTGCATCAGGCCATTGTAAGTAATTCCCTCCATTCCATGATTTTCTGGGGACCACCTGGCGTAGGTAAAACGACCCTGGCCCGAATGATTGCTACTGAATGTGAGTGCCATTTCGAATCGCTGTCAGCAGTACTCGATGGGGTTAAAGATATCCGCGAGACTATCGAACGAGCACGTTATCATCAATCAGTCAGTACCAAACCCACTATATTGTTCGTCGATGAGGTGCACCGTTTTAATAAAGGTCAGCAGGATGCGTTTCTTCCTCACATAGAAAATGGCACAGTGATATTTATTGGTGCGACCACTGAGAATCCAGCATTTGAATTAAATAACGCGCTGCTGTCCCGGGCCCGGGTTTATCTGCTGCAAGCACTTTCTGACCAGGAGATTCTGGTTCTTATCGAAACTGCATTAAGCGATTCCAAACGGGGCCTGGGTGCAACAGCTTTAAAGCTCAGCGATGAGCAGAAAAGACTGCTGGCCAGAGCGAGTGACGGCGATGCCCGACGCGCACTTAACTACCTGGAAATCATGAGTGATCTGACAGTAGCTGATGCTGAGGGTGAGTCTACGATTCTGGATTCGTCCATAGCCCAGGTAGTGGAGGAAAGTGGTCGACGCTTCGATAAACGGGGGGACATTTATTACGATCAAATATCGGCACTGCACAAGTCGCTCAGGGGATCATCACCCGATGCTGCCCTATACTGGTTCACCAGGATGTTGGACGCGGGTTGCGATCCGGTATATATTGCGCGCCGACTAGTCAGAATGGCGAGTGAAGATATTGGCAATGCCGACCCACGTGCCCTGCAACTGGCACTGAATGGCTGGGATACATACACCCGCCTTGGCAGCCCCGAGGGTGAGTTGGCTCTGGCTCAGACGGTAATCTATCTGGCCTGTGCGCCTAAAAGCAATGCAGTGTATAAGGCCTTTGGCACGGCAAAGCAGATGGTGGATTCCTCCGCCAGTGAAGAAGTGCCTTTACATCTGCGCAATGCCACCACAACACTTGCCGAGGAATTGGGACATGGGGACGAGTACAGATACGCCCATGATGAGGATAGCGGTTTTGCCGCTGGTGAGAATTATTTTCCCGAATCGTTGAAAGAGAGTCAGTTTTATTTCCCCCTGCAAAGCGGCCTGGAAGTTCGCATCAGGGAGAAGATGGAATATTTCCGCAAACTGGACAGAGAAAGCAACAATCAGCGCTACGCCGAAAGCAAGAAGCGAGGGCACCTCTGATGACTGTTTACTACTATATTGCCATCGCATGTGGCGGCGCAGTGGGTGCGGTTTCCCGTTACTGGCTGGCGACAACTATGGAAAGATTCAATCAAACCAATTTTCCACTGGGAACATTTACGGTGAATTTACTCGGTTCCTTTTTGATCGGCATGTTTTTCATACTATTCGCGGAAAAAATCGAACTGGCACAGCAGTGGCGCCCAATTGTCATAATTGGCTTTCTTGGTGCGATGACTACATTTTCCACTTTCTCTTTAGATGCCATTCTTTTAATGCAACAGGGGAACTACAATACCGCAGTTTTTTACCTTGTCACCAGCGTCTGTGTTTGCCTGCTCGCCGCCTGGTGCGGAATGCTGCTTGCACGGGCGGTATTTTAATTTCACGCGGGAATAATCGATGTTAGACGCCAAATGGATACGCGCCGAGCCAGAAAAACTGGCCGAGTTGTTACGCAAGAAGAGATTCGATCTCGACGTTGGCTGGCTGACGAAAATTGATAGCCAGCGTAAGGAATTGCAATTAGCCACTGAAACGCTGCAAAACGAACGAAATACGCGTTCCAAACAGATCGGGAAGGCGAAAGCTGCGGGCGAAGATATTTCCGGGATTCTGCAGTCCATGGATGAGCTGAAAGGAAACCTTGAAGAGAAGAAGGAGCAATTGGGTGCGCTGCAACAGCAGCTTCATGAGTATTTGATGGGTGTGCCTAATGTGCCGGAAACTGCTGTGCCAGAAGGTAACGATGAAACCGCTAATAAAGTAGTACTTGAGTGGGGAACTCTGCCGAGTTTCGATTTTCCAGTTAAGGACCATACCGATATAGGCGAGGAGCTCGATGAAGGTCTTGATTTCACCAGCGCCAGCAAGCTAACCGGTTCACGCTTTGTCGTGTTGCGAGGAGCAGTTGCCGCATTACACCGGGCCTTAATACAGTTTATGCTGGATATCCATACCGGCAACCATGACTATAAAGAGGTGTATGTCCCCTTTCTAGTTAACAGCGATTCACTGACAGGTACCGGACAGTTACCCAAGTTTGAGGATGACCTGTTCAAACTGAGGGGAAATCATGAATACTATCTGATCCCGACCGCAGAAGTGCCTGTTACCAATTTGGTAAGAGATGAAATAATCGATGCCGGGATATTACCGCTGAAGTTTGCCTGTCATACTCGCTGCTTTCGCAGTGAAGCGGGCAGCTATGGAAAGGACACCAAAGGTATGATACGGCAACATCAGTTCGAGAAGGTCGAACTGGTGCAGATCGTTACACCGGAAGATTCTGCAGCCGCACTGGAAGAATTAACCGGCCATGCTGAGAAAATACTGCAGCTGCTTGAGCTGCCTTATCAAAAGGTCATATTGTGTGGCGGTGACCTGGGATTCGCCGCTTCCAAGTCCTATGACCTGGAGGTTTGGCTACCGTCGCAGAATTGTTATCGAGAGATTTCATCCTGCAGTTCATTTACCGATTTCCAGGCCAGACGCATGCAGGCCCGTTGGCGCAATCCTGCCACTGGAAAACCCGAGCTGGTGCATACGGTGAATGGCTCGGGTCTGGCAATTGGTCGAACCCTGGTGGCGATACTGGAGAACTTTCAAACCGAATCGGGGCAAGTGAAAATACCCGAAGTATTGCAGCACTACATGAAAGGCCAGGAGCTCTTGCGCTGATGGACTTCTTCCCCCTGTTTATGGACCTGAACAGCAGGGTTTGCGTAGTAGTAGGAGGAGGCGAAGTAGCCTGCCGCAAAGCGGCTCAGTTATCACGTGCGGGCGCCCGCCTGCGTGTTGTAGCCGAAAACTACCTGCCGGAACTGGAAGAATTGCTCACCAGCCAAAATGGCGAACTGATTGCCGGCAGTTTTTCCCCTGCCAAGCTCGAAGGTGCCGTACTGGTCGTTGCAGCCACCGACAATAAGGAAGTAAATAAACAGGTATTTATGGCTGCCCAGGCCTCATCCACACCTGTTAACGTTGTCGATCAGCCGGACTTATGTACCTTTATTATGCCCTCTGTAGTGAATCGCAACCCCGTCCTCGTTGCTGTTTCCACCAGTGGCTCATCACCGGTATTAGCCAGAAAGTTGAAAGAGCAAATTGAATCTATTGTTCCTGAAAGAACCGGTGAGCTGGCAACACTGCTTAAACAATACCGAGAACAGATCAGGGATGAGTTGCCTGACCCGACACTGCGACTCCGCTTCTGGGAGAACTTGCTCGAGAGTGAATTCAGCGAGCTCGTTTACTCGGGAAACAGGGAAGGGGCAATTGAATTACTCGAGCAGAAATTAGGAAACAGTCAAACCAGCTCAGTTCGCGGTGAAGTCTATCTGGTTGGGGCCGGGCCGGGCGATCCCGATTTACTTACATTAAAAGCGCTTAGGCTGATGCAAAAAGCCGATGTTGTCCTCTACGATCGATTGGTTTCACCAGAAATCATGGCCAGAGTACGCGTAGATGCCGAGCAAATTTACGTCGGCAAAGTGCGGGATAACCACGCAGTAGAACAAGAAGCCATTAATGCCATGCTGGTTAGATTAGCAACCGAGGGCAGGCGTGTGTTGCGATTAAAAGGCGGGGATCCGTTTATTTTCGGCCGGGGCGGGGAGGAAATCGAAATGCTGGCGGATAAGCAGATACCGTTTCAGGTCGTGCCCGGTATCACCGCCGCCTCGGGTTGCGCGGCCTACGCTGGAATACCACTCACCCATCGATCTTGTGCACAATCGGTACTATTTTTGACAGGTCACTTCAAAGACGAGGACGCTGAACTGGATTGGGGACTACTCGTAAAAGAGCAGCAAACATTAGTGTTCTACATGGGCTTAAATGGTCTGAAGACAATTTGTGAGCAGTTAGTTCGCCATGGTATGAGTGGCGAGACAGCAATAGCCGTAGTGCAGCAGGGAACTACTCCAACCCAACGAGTATTGGCTGGCACCCTGGAGACCATGCCTGCGCGAGTTGAATTAGAGCAATTTAGAGCACCGACCATTATTATTATTGGGGAAGTGGTCAAGCTAAGAGAGAAGCTAGTACCTCGACCAGGCTAAAGTTTCGGGTGCAGCGGGTCTCTCAGCGTTTAGATGCAAGGCGCTTTTGCGCCGTCGTAGCCTGCGCTCCATCAAGCGAAAGCAACGCCGCAGATGAACGCTGAGAGACCCGCCCTTC
>Ga0187827_10002376_pt1 | contig 25886 bp, 19 predicted proteins | sample ETNtaG_39_FD_167969 | JGI IMG/M metagenome (GOLD analysis project Ga0187827, IMG submission 167969) | Marine microbial and viral communities from oxygen minimum zone, Eastern Pacific Ocean - ETNP2014_SV_150_PacBio MetaG (Illumina Assembly) | ecosystem: Environmental > Aquatic > Marine > Hypoxic... | reverse complement strand
CCACGAGTAATAATTGGCGGGCTTGATGCCTTCACGACGACACAACTCGTTGACGGTGACCTCCCGCCGGAAGCCCTGTAGGACGATGTGGATCTTCTCTTATGGGGTGTACTTCCTTCGGGTGGCCGATCGAACCTGACGAACGAATCGCTTGGTGTCCTGGCTTCGCTCTTTTGCGGCTAGGTTCTTATCTTCTGTGTTCTCGATCGCTGCTGCTCCTTCCCTGGGGACATTCTATCCCCCTGTCAGGAGCTCGCTTTACCTACTGTGAGTCTCTGTTAATTTCAGGCCCGAATGTGTCCCACTTTCGCTGACGGTCTACAGACGTCGAGGTCAGATACGTCCTGCTCGATCAAGACCGTGAGATCGTCCGTGGACAACGGGCCGTCGACGAAACTGCCTCGCTCGAGCAGGAACCGGATCACGACTTCCTCGCATGGGACGTCGATCTCACGGTGCTCATAGAATGGCCTCCATTCGAAGCGCCCGGTTCGATCGCGCACCCACTTCATCGGTTGCCTCTCAGGGTGTGTCGAAAAGCCTTGAACGCCTCTTTCACTCGTTTCGGGTTAGGAGTTCCAGACCGCACGTCGGATGGGAATTTGCCTGCCAGAAAATAGAGGTAGTCTTCATCAAGTTCCAACTCGCGGGCAAACTGCGCGAGCAGGTGATCGCCTGGAGGATTGCGCCGGTCGCGCTCAATGTCGTTCAGATACTGAGGCGATATCGGGGCGCCATCTTCCTTCAGAACTTTCAACGCCAACTCGCGCTGGCTGACCCCAAGTTCTTTGCGCGCGGCAGCTATGGCCTGCCCGAAAGTCACTGATTCACCTCAGATTCGTCCGTTAGGTTGGCGTCCGGCGCCCCAAATAGCAGAAGGGATCGCACGTCGGCTGGCAAGGCTTCTCTCGAGAACTTCGGCCAGAATACGCGCATCAGCATATCAGCTAACTCGCTGGCGTGCAAACAGATTCAAAGCTTGGGCATCGATTAGCGTGTGGTTGTCGGCGGGCGTCTGCGCAAGTCTGTCAACAAACGTGGCACGACGCTAAGCAGGACGCCTCGGCCACGCAGAAACGGTCCGTCCGGCTGTTGCCTTGTTTTTTGGTCTCTCAAGGCGATTGGTCGCGGCGTTCATCGACATGGCAGCGACTTCGGCGACGTACCCGGTCCCACAGCCGGCGCGGCTTGATTCCAGTGGGTGAATTTCGAATCTGTTCAGGCGTTGACAACGTCTTTCATCGCCAATTGACACCTAGGCAGCTTTCAGGTATCTTCCGAGCGTCCCAAGAAGCGCCACCGATTCGTGGCAATGGACAAATCACGTCCAAATCAGACCGTTCCGATCGCTGGCCGCACCGGTCATGCGAAAGCAAATAATATATGCAAGCGTTCCTGGTGAGGCGACTGTTCACGATGCTGCTCGTGTTAATCGCCGTCACGATCATCGTATTTGCCATGTCGCGCGTCCAAGGCGATCCGAGGCTGCTCTACCTTAACGACTCGACCACTGAAGAACAGTGGGACACCCGGGGTCGAGAGATGGGCCTCGATCAGCCGGTCGTGGTCCGGTATTTGGTGTGGTTTGGCAAAGCGATCCGCGGCGATCTGGGCACCTCGCTCCGGGAAGCTCGCCCCGTTACCACCGCCGTGCTTGAACGACTACCCGCCACCCTTGAACTTGGCCTTGCTTCGTGGGTCTTTGCAATCGCGGTCGGTTGGCCTCTAGCGTTCTCTCAGCGGTCAAGCGTGCGACGATATGGGACTACCTCGGCAGGGGATTCGCCCTCTTCGGGCAGGCGCTGCCGCCTTTTGGGTCGGCATCATGCTGGTTCTGATATTCTCCGTCAAACTCGAATGGCTTCCTACCGGCCGGCGTGGAGGTCTCGACCACTACATCCTGCCATCCATCGCCCTTGGTTGGATCGCTGCCTCGGCGCAACTCCGCCTGGTTCGATCGGCGATGCTGGAAGTGTTGGACTCCGAATTTGTCAAGCTGGCCCGAGCGAAAGGAGTCAGCAACAACCGCGTCATCTGGAAGCATGCGCTTCGCAACGCACCGAATCCCGCCGCTCACACTTGCGGGACTGGTCCTAGCCGGGTTCGTGAGCGGCACAGTGGGCACTGAAGCGGTCTTCGCCTGGCCCGGCACCGGCGGGCTGGCGCTCGAGTCGGTTTACCAAAACGACTTCCCGCTTCTGACCGGCACGATATTGTTCGTAACCCTACTTTACATCGGCGTCAATTTTCTAGTGGATATCGCCTACTCACTCATAGACCCGCGAATACGATACAACTAGCACCCAGGTGGCTTAGACCAAAGTGACAACACGAGTAAATACGTCGTTTGACCAGCAAAAGTCTCCGATTTCAAAGGCGAATGGGTTCCTGCGCCGATGGCCGGTCATTCCCGGCGTGCTGCTGTTCATCCTTGTAATCTGCGGCGTATTTGTCCCGTTGGTAGCGCCCTACGACCCAACGGGGGCGAACCTGAGAGACCGAAACACGCCACCCTTCTGGGACGAGGCCGGAAGCACAAAGTATCTGCTGGGCGCCGACCAACAGGGTCGCGACCTACTTAGCCGCGTAATATACGGTGCCAGAGTATCATTGATTGTTGCCGGCGTTTCGCTCAGCATCGGGATGATCGTGGGGATTACTCTGAGCATGATTTCAGGGTACTTCGGCGGGTGGGTCGACGAAGTCATCATGAGATTGATCGACCTGCAACTCGCTATTCCGCTGATATTGGTTGCACTTGTAATTGTGATCGTCGTCGGCCAGAGCTTTTGGGTCTTGGTCGGGATACTTTCGGTAAATTCGTGGTCGTTTTTCGCCAGACAAGTGAGGGGCGAAACCCTCAAGCTCAGAACCACGGACTATGTAGCGCTAGCCAAGGTTGCAGGCGCATCCACCCCAAGGATCATGGCCCGGCACATCTTCCCTGGCGTGGTCAACATCGTGATCGTGCTCGCGACGCTTCAGGTCGGCAACTTGATCTTGACCGAGGCCATCTTGTCCTTTCTTGGCACCGGAATCCCGCCACCGACGCCGTCATGGGGGTCGATGATCTCGGATGGGAGGACCTACCTGGCAACCGCATGGTGGATAGCGTTCTTCCCTGGCATGGCCATATTTCTCACCGTGCTCGCATTCAACTTTCTTGGAGACTGGCTCCGGGACAGGTTAGACCCGCGTCTACGACAACTGAACTGAGGCTGAGATACGATGACTGATTCACAGACGACCGATAAGAAAATTCGGGTGGCCGCAATCGGCATGACTCATTGGCACTCGCTGTGGGATGCCGCATACCTTCGCCACCTTGCCGCGATGCCGGATGTTGAAATAGTTGGGATCCACGACTCCGGCGCGGATATCGCCGCTCATCGAGTTGAAGAACTCGGGGGTGGAATCCCGGCGTTTACCGACTATCCGGCGATGTTGTCTGAGCTCGCCCCCGACTTTGTGCTGGCGCTGGGCACCCATGTCACGATGGCAGAGATCGGTCATTATCTGCTGGACAAACACATTCCTTACATCATGGAAAAACCCATGAGCTTCAACGCGCGCGAGCTGGCGAGCGTTGTCGAAAAGTCCGAATCCACGGACGGCTTTGCATCCGCGCCGCTCGGAATGCGTTCGTCGCCCATCATCCACCACGCCAAAGAGCTGGCCGAAGCCGGCACATGGGGGAAGATCACCCATTTCTACCAGCGCATGAACCGCCCGACATCGGACCGATATCCGGCGTGGGGAGCGTCATGGATGCTGGACCCCGCACAGGCTAACGGAGGTTGCTTGCGCAACCTCGGCTCACACGGCCTGGACAGCTTCGTTCATCTTACCGGCGAAGGCGAGAACATCGAGGTTCCAGGCGCCAGCCTCAGTTGGGGAACGCACCATCAACCGATCGAGGACTACGCTTCGGTGTTGGTCAAAACTGACAGCGGTGTGACGGGGACAATCGAGATCGGCAACGGGTTCCCATACGATGGAACCGACGGGCAAATAAAGATCGCGTTTGAACACGCGATCCTGATCACCGAAGGCGACGAGATCAAGTTGCACACCGCCGACGGGTCCGAATCGATTCAACCTGTGGGGGCGCCAACCATGAGCGTGTTGCGTCGCACGATCGAGGCTGCGGTCTCAGGCGAGAAACCTCCGGTGAGCGCTCGAGACTGCTACAATGCCGTCCGGTTAATCGATCTGGCCTACCTGGCCGCGGGCAACCCGTACGGTACCGCCGCCGTTTAGCTCTGACAAGCGCCAATCTCATGTGACAAGTGGCCAAATGAAGCCAATAGACAGAACAGGCAGGAGGAAGAAAATGTACGGTAAATCCCGAATCGAGTAACGTCAGGTGTGTTGTGACGCTCTTGTTGACGTTCGTGTTTGCGATTGCTTGCAGTAGCGACACCGAGCCCGCCCCAGCGCCTGCGCCCGCGATAGATCAGGCGCAACTAAGCCAACTCGTACAAGACGCCTCAAGGCCGCCGTCCCGGCCACCGCCCCCGCTGCGGCTCTAAGCGGGCCGGCGCCGGTATCCGGCGCTGAGATCCAGCAATTGGTCGAGACGGCTGTGAACGCCGCGGCCGCCGCGGGCACCGAACCGCCAACGGCTTCCGAGATCAGTGCGATGGTCCAGAGTGCTGTCGCATCGGCGACGACGCCAGGCGTGACCAAAGAAGAGATTCAAGACCTCGTGGTGAAGGCCGTTTCGGAGTCGGCCAGTTCCAGCCCGTCTCCCCTTTCAAACAAGGACATCGAAGATGTCGTCTCCAAGGCCATATTGGCCATGCCGACCGCCGCCCCCGTGGTTGTCGAGTTGGTCGTGACGCCTACACCGGGCGCCGTGCAACCGCGCGGCACGTTGATCGTTGCCGTAAACGTTGTCGGACCTGCATCGAGCTACCGGCCAAAGGAGATGTTGTGGCCCTACAACAACAGGGCGCTCCTCCTGGGCATCTACGAGTCGGCGTTGCGTTGGGACAAAGACTTTGTCATCGTGCCCTCACTGGCCAGCTCCTGGGTGCTGACTGCCGACGACGTCACTTTGACCGTCCGCGAGGACGTGCCATTCCACGACGAGTCGACGGGGACCGTCACTGCCGAAGATTTCGTCTTCACCTTCGAAGACAGCAGGCTCGATGGCAACAAGAAGCTCGGTGAGGTGATCAACCCGTTCTACGCAGAGATAACCGCCCCTGACGCCATGACGGTCAAGATGAACCTCAAGTCGGCGAACATGAGGTGGATATCCACCCTGACCAAATTGCTGGACGGCAATGCGCCCATCTCCAGCAAAAAGCTTTTCGATCAGATCGGCGGTGACCAAGCGAACCTGACGCCTAATGGGACAGGTCCATTCCGGGTCATCGAGCAGATATCGGACGACTCCATCGTCCTCGAAGCGTTCGTGCCGCACTGGCGCCAGACTGCGGGATTCAACAGGGTCGAGATTCTGGAAGTTCCCGAAGACGCGACCAAGATCGCGATGCTCCACACCGGTGAAGCGGACATCATCCCGGTAACCGCGAGCCAGATCGACCAGGTCGCCGCCGTGCCAAGGGCAAGGCTTATCGAGGGCAGGCAGAAGTTCGGAAGCGGTGGCGTCAACGTTTGGCTCTCAGGCCAATACTACGCCGACACCAAGAAGGACGGAACCCCGTCCGGCAACGCGCCGGCGACCGAGCGTCCGTGGGTAGGCGACCCAAGCGATCCCGCAGACATGGAGAACGCCCGTAAAGTACGCATGGCCATGTCCATGGCAGTCGACCGCGAAGCGATCGTCGACACCATTCTGGGTGGCAGAGGTTGCCTCGCATACGTGATCGGAATCGACTCCTGCAACCCACGATGGAATCCTGAGTGGAAAGTGCCCACCGACCCCGCGGGCGCCATCGCGCTCCTTACCGAGGCAGGCTATCCCGACGGATTCGAGTTCCCGTTCTTCATCCCCGTTGGATCAAACCCAGTGTTGGAAGAGGTCGGAGAGGCGCTGCTGCCCATGTGGGAAGCAATCGGCCTGACTGCCAAAGTCGAGAAGGCAGCATATCAAGCCAAACAGCCATCCATGCTGTCGAAGACAATCTCCGACGCGTGGATCTGAAACCACAGCGATTACGGTCTTCCGATCAACGTCATTAGTGGAATCGGTTTCCAAACGGCGGACACGGTCTGAGGCCCGGGCTATACCTACGACTTCTCTCAGGGGTTTGTCGACAGCCTCGGCGTTGCGCTAGACCTGGAGGATCAATTCGACATCGCCATGGAATGGGAAACGAAGATGTATGAATGGATGCCGTCCGTCCAGATAGCCTCCTTCGTCAGTCCGTGGGCGATGGGTCCGAACGTGTCGAAGTGGGTCTATCCGTACCACACGAGCAGTTGGCCGGACGAGCTATTCTCCGCCGTGCCCGCCCGCTAATCACCACACAGCACTGAACCCGGGAGGGCATTTGCCAATAAAAACGCCCTCCCGGACCACGTAATCTTGCCGATCACGCATGATTGGGAGCCGGTCATCGCACTCGGCACTCAGACCGGATATGTGTCCGTCGACAGATCGCACCTGCAAAGGAGATATTCGTGAAATTTGGTTTGAAATTGCACCATTCAGGTCCCGGCGCGAGCCCGGACCACATGCTTCGTTGGACCCGTTTCGCCGAGACGATCGGTCTGCATCTGTTGATGACCGCCGACCACGTCGCACTGACGCCGGACGTGTTGCCCCAATACCCGGCGCCCTATTACGAGCCCTTCACCAACATGGCGTGGCTGGCGGCGCAGACCACCAAGATCATGCTTGGCACAACCGTCATCGTGGTGCCGTATCGTCACCCCTTGCATCTCGCGCACATGACCGCGTGCATCGACCAGCTCAGCAACGGACGGCTGATTTTCGGGGTCGGAGTTGGCTGGTCGGTCTCCGAGTACGAAGCGTTCGGCATTCCGATGAACAAACGCGGAGCGATAACGGACGACTACCTGGCAGCTATCAAAACGTTGTGGACCGAGGATGTGGCCTCCTACGAAGGACCGTACACTAAGTTCCGAGACGTCATGCTTGCCCCGAAACCTGTGCAGAAACCGCACCCGCCGATCTGGGTCGGAGGCAGCGGCGGCCTGGGACGCCGAGTTCCCGGCATGGAACGGGCTGTCAAGTTTGGCGGTTCGTGGCATCCCCTGGGCATCCGGGCGGACTGGCTCCGCGACGAAGCGATGCCGCGCCTGCGAAGCATCGCCGAGAAGGCGGGGAAACCTATGCCGCCTCTCTGCCCACGGATATTCTGTCGCATCACCGATTCGCCGCTGCCGGAAGACGACCGCGTTGCCGGAGAGGGCACCCTGGACCAGATTCGAGCTGACCTTGACATCTTGCAGGAATTAGGCGCCGAGTACGTCCTGTTCGACACAAAGCGAAACAACGCCACGGCCAACACGCTCGATCACTACGAAGACGCCTGGAACGTGATGACCACGATCGCAGAGAAGGCGATCGACGTGGACAACGAAACCCTGCGGTAACTTCTCGTAGGTCTGATGTCAGGCGCTCGATAGTCGGATATGGGGCTCGTCAGGATAGAATCGAGATTCGAGGACATGTGGCGTGCCCCAAACTTGTCGTTGGATTGCGGAACGCGTACGGATCGTTGACAACGGGCTCCGACCTCGGGCGACGGCCTGGTCACGATCCCAAATGGTATAATCGTCAGATCACGATGGCTTGAATCAGGGAGGTCCGCACGTGGTTGTTACAACAGATGCCGTTGACACACAACGACTATGGGGCACGTTCGATGATGTCAGCGACGGCCTTTTCGCCCAATTCCAGGACATCCAATACGCTGCGGATCGAGGCATCCCGCTCGACGAGCTCGAGGCCGAAGTCGAACAATATCTGGCGACGCACGCCGACCAACCGAAGGTCCTGCAAAAGGCAAACGTCTATCGAATCGTTGTGTCACGCGGCCAGATCAGCGTCGATCCCAACGACTGGTTCGCCGACAAGCTCAACCACGGCCACATCCTGCGCAAACTGACCAAGGGAAGCTTCTACAGCCTGAAGCTTGAGCGCGGCACGTGGCTCGACGAAGCCGCCGCCGGACCGCTCGCCGAAGGCGCCGCATGGTTCGATCAGGCCCAAGAGATCGGCATGTCGAACACTCCCAAAGCTGGTTTGGACCTCGGGCACATCTCCCCAGGATGGGAGAACATGTTCGCCGGTGGCTTGCTCGGATTAATCGACCAGGCCCGCCAATCCAGAGAAACGCTGGGCGATCAGGCCACTCAAGAGCAACTCGATTTCTTCGAAGCCGTCGAGACCGTCTACGACGCGTCGATCGCGTTCGCGAATCGGCTCGCCGATTTGGCGACAGACATGGCCGCATCGGACACGGACAACGCCAAACGCCTTGCCGAGGTTGCTGCGACACTACGCCACGTTCCCGCTCACGCGCCCGAGACGTTCCACGAAGTGCTGCAATTCACGTGGCTCATGCACGAGCTCATCGAGATGGAGGGCGAAGACGTCCGGTCGATGGGCCAATTCGACCGCATCCTTTACCCGTATTACAGAGCGGACATCGACTCCGGACGCCTGAATCGGGAACAAGCCAAAGAATTGATAAAATTCTATTGGTTCAAGTGGTACTCACGAACTCAGGGCGCCGAGAACGGCAAGAACTTCGTCTTCGGAGGACAGGCCGCCGACGGCTCTATCCTCGAAAACGATCTCACCTACGTGGCTCTCGATGCGTTCGACGACCTCTGCGTCCCCGACCCGAAATTGTCGGTCCGTTACCTGCCCGAGCACTCGGACGAGTTGTACCGGAAAGTCGCGGACATGGTGCGGCGGGGCCGCAACTCGTTCGTGCTCATGAACGACGCGGTTGCTATCGAAGCGCTGGTAAAGCGCGGCAAACCCGTCGAGCACGCCCGCACGTACCTGCCCATCGGCTGCTACGAACCCGCCGTCGACGGCAAAGAAGCCGCCTGCACGATGAACACCACCGTCAACCTGGCCAAGCCGATGGAGTTGGCGCTCAACGACGGCGTCGATCCGCTTACCGGCAAGCAGATCGGCCCGCACACGGGCGACCCTCGGCAGTTCACGACGTTCGAGCAGTTGCTGTACGCCTACCTAGAACAACTCGACTTCGTCCTCACTACGACCAGCCGATTCATCGCCGAGGCGGAGCGGCTCTGGCCCGAGATCAACCCGTCGCCGCTCATCGGCGGCACGATCGACGACTGCCTGGCCCGCGGCAAAGACGTCGGCCAAGGCGGCCCGGTCTACAACACCGTCGGCTTCGTCGGAGCGGGACTGGCAAACGCCGCGGACTCGCTCGCTGCCGTCAAACAAGCGGTGTTCGACGAGCACAAATACGCCTTCGGGGACGTCCTCGATGCACTGTCGGTCGATTTCGACGGTCAAGAGAACATGCGCCAGTACCTGCTGAACCGCGTGCCGAAATGGGGCAACAACGACAGCGAGGTCGACGGCATCGCGCGTCAAGTCGCCGATCACTTCAGCGACAAGGTCCACTCGTTCACCAATGGTCGAGGCGGAGGCTCGCAGGCCGCCCTGTTCACGCTCACGTTCGCCCTCGCCGGCGGCAAAGGCACCGGCGCTCTTCCCGATGGCCGAAAGGCTCACGAGTCGCTAGCGCCCGGCGTCGGCGCATCCTACGGCCGAGACCGAAAGGGCGTGACCGCGCTAATCGACTCGGTCTCGAAAATCGACTTCACCGCGACCCCAAACGGCTCGGTTCTCGATGTCACGCTGCATCCAACCGCCATCGCGGGCGAGGAAGGGCTCCAGGCGTTCGTCGGTCTGATCAAGACGTTCTTCCAAGAGGGCGGATACGCCATCCAGTTCAACGTCTTCGACGTCGAAACCCTGCGAGACGCGCAGCGTCATCCAGAAAAGTACGCATCGCTTCAGATCAGGGTCACCGGCTGGAGCGTCTACTTCACGACACTTTCGCGAGAGGCGCAGGACCAGTTCATCGGACGGCTGGCACATGGCGCGTAGCTTCGTGGACGCTCCGACGGCTGCGAACACCGCAACCGGCTTGGTCTTCGACATAAAGCGCTACGCCGTGCACGACGGCCCTGGCATAAGGACAACAGTGTTCCTGAAGGGATGCCCGTTGCGCTGTGTTTGGTGCCACAACCCGGAAGCGATCGCCCACGGACCCGAGGTGTTCTTCTACCCCGACCGCTGCATCGCCTGCGGCTCGTGCGTGGAGGCTTGCCCGACCGGCGCCCAAATCCTAGCCGAGGGCGGTCAGCGGACCTTCGACCGCGCCGGCTGCGATCTGTCCCAGCAATGCGTCGAGGCGTGCAACTCGAACGCGCTTATGCTCGCCGGCAATCAGACCACGGTGGCCGAGGTGATGAACGAGGTGCGCGAGGACGCGACGTTCTATAGCGTAACGGGCGGAGGCGTCACCCTGTCCGGCGGCGAACCGCTCCTGCAGATCGACTTCGCCACGGCCCTGCTGAAAGCCTGCAAAGCCGAAGGCTTCCACACCTCGCTCGACAGTTGCGGCCAGGTGCCTTGGAGTTTCTACGAACGGGCGCTTCCCTACGTCGACCTGGTGCTCTACGACCTGAAGCACATCCACGATGACGACCACAAAGACGCGACCGGGGTAACAAACGAGCGCATCATCCAGAACCTGCGCAAGCTGCACGATCGCGGCACGCCGGTCGAGATTCGCATGCTCATCGTGCCCACGATCAACGACTCGCGGGAGCAGATCGGCGAGGCCGCTGAGCTACTCGCGGGCATGGACAACATCACAGCCGTTCGGCTTCTCGCGTACCACAGCATGGCTGTCTCGAAGTACACGAGCCTCGCCAAAGACAGCACCATGCCCGAGGTGGAAACGCCCGACAACGATGCCATGGCCAAGATAGCCGAGTGGGTTCGCGGCTACGGCCTAACCGTGGTCACGCCCTCCGACGACTAGTCCTCGCAAGCCGAATCTGGACACGCCTGCGCGCGATCGTTGGTATCGGATAGATGCTCCCAGTTCGGTAGCCGCGCTGCCTCTTTCGTCCTTTAAGTCCCTTCGGTCCCTCCGCGTCTTCCAGCCAAGACGCGCGGTGCAAGTGCCTGAATCTTCGCTTTGGCTTCGCCTTGAGTGGCGCCGTAGGCCATGACCCCGGGAAGCTCGACGACTTCTGCAATCCAGCGGCCGTCCTCTTCTTGTTCTTGTTCGATTTCAATTTCAAGAAACATGAGTGCCTCGACTTTTGGGGTTAATGAGCACATTCTGTGCCCGGGCGGCAGACGGTGGCATACCGTGAGCTTGGATGCGCGGGACTCCTTTAGGGTTCGCAGGGCCTTGCCGATTTCCAGCGTACTCTACAAAGACAGTATATCCCACACCGGGTATCACCGATCAGAGTCCTGCAATAGCCGCGGTTGACCCCTCCCGCACTCGGTGCTAACGTTTCGCAATAACTGACCTGCTCTCTCCTGAGGGCCGGAGCTGATCGATCATGCAACACCCAGTCGACGAAAAACCGAGCCCGCTGACCGACCTCAAGGTGCTGGACCTTGCCGGTCCCATCGGCGTCTACTGCACCAAGCTGCTGGCAGACCTGGGCGCGGACGTCATCCGCATCGAGCCTCCCACGGGAGATCCGATGCGCGACATCGCGCCGCTCCACGAAGGGCAGCCCGATCGGGAAAACAGCCTGTACTGGTGGCACTTCAACACCAGCAAACGAGGCGTCACGCTTGACCTTGAACAGCCCGAAGGCCAGGAGCTTTTCAAACGACTGATCAAATGGGCCGACATTGCTGTCGAAAGCTTCGTACCCGGCTATATGGCGAGTCTGGGCATTGGCTTTGAAAATCTCGCCGAGCTCAACCCCGGACTGATCTTGACCTCAGTCACGCCCTTCGGACAGCACGGACCGTACAGCGAGTTCAAAGGGCCGGACATCGTTGGCCAAGCCATGAGCGGCGTCATGCAACAGGTCGGCTTCGACGGCCGGGCGCCCTACACGATCGCGACCGAGTCCGCATACTGGTCGGCGGCGATTTTCGCGGCCAACGCCACGATGCTGGCCGTGACATCGCGGGACTTCACCGGCGTGGGCCAACAAATCGACGTGTCGATGCAGCGCGCGATGTCCCTGGGCGCTGGCAACGCCATACCCACGTACGATGTCCTCGGCGAGGTTCTGCATCGGGGCGACATGTTCGAACGCGGCAGAGGCCAGGTTCGGGCGGTTCTTCCATGCAAGGACGGCTACATCTTCTTCATCGCGGCCGCTCCGGGCACTAGCATGGAGGCGGTCCACGACCTGATGGCCGACTACGGTTTCGGCGACAAGTTCGACCTTCGGTGGTTGGACGCCGCATTCGTGCGTGAAGACCCGGTCGAACGGCAACGGTTCGAGAACTTCGCCGTCGAGTTCTTCTCGCACTACACCCGCCGCGAGCTAATGGACATGGCATTCAACCGCGAGAAGCAGGTTTTCGCCGTCCCGACCGACACCCCAGAAGACGTGGCCAACTCTCCGCAACTCATCGACCGAGGCTTTTTCGTAGACGTCGATCATCCCGGAATAGACGACCCGATCAGATACCTCGGTCCTCCGTTCCGGCTGCCCGAGAGCCCGTGGCGCCTGACCCGGAGAGCTCCCGAACTCGGTCAACACAACGAAGAGGTCTATCACGACATGCTCGGCATCGGCCAAAACGATCTAGCTCGGTTGACGAGCAAGGGAGTCATCTGATTTTGACAAATGTGCCTCCACCGTGCGCGAAGAAATGAACCCCCACCGAGAAGGTTCGCAGGGTGTCCAGAGGGGCGGCCGCCCCTCTGATGGGGGTTTGGGGGTACCTCCCAAATTAATAAACCCCCTTCCCGAAAAGGAAGGGGGACATAGGGGGATGGTTATTCCCGAATTCAGGCGTCCATCGATAACAGCAAGACTACCGGTCGGCTTCGTAATCAACAATCGGCGCCAAACCCCATCCCGGACCATCATCGCAAACAAGGTGAATTCATGACCGCCAAGCTGCCGCTAGAAGGCGTCAGGGTATTGGACTTCGGATGGCGGGCCGTCGCCCCGCTGTCCGCGCGCATGCTCGGCTGGGGAGGCGCAGAGGTCATCCGCATCGAATCGTCGACCCGCCACGATGGCGCGCGCCAGATGCCGCCCATCGTCCCTGGCGGCGAAGGCAGCTTCAACACCAGCGCCTGGTTCAACAACTTCAACTCCAACAAGATGTCGATCTCGCTCAACCTCAGACATCCAAAAGGGAAGGAGATCGCCCAACGCCTCGTCCCTCTAGCCGATGTCGTCGTCGAAAACTTCAGCGGCGGCACGTTCGAGCGGATGGGCTTCGGATTCGAAACGCTTCGGAAGCTCAGGCCCGACATCATCATGGTCAGCCACTCGCTCCCGGGATTGACCGGCCCTTGGAAACACGTCAAGGGCCACGGACCGATGGCGGCTGCCATGTCCGGCATGCACCATCTGTCCGGCTATCCGGACGCGGTTCCTATCAATCCGGCTCAAGCCTTCACCGACTACATTACCAATCCTCACCAATCGGCATTCGCAATCATGACGGCATTGCATCATCGTCGGCGAACTGGCCGCGGACAGTACATCGATCTGTCGCAGTACGAGTCGATCGTGCACATGACCGGAACCGCCGTTCTCGAGTACACGGCCCTGGGTCGAAATCGGATTCGCAACGGCAACCGCTCAGAAAACGCCGCACCGCAAGGCGTGTACCCGTGCAAGTCCGTGCCGCTCAACGATCGCATCGAAGATCGATGGTGCGCGATAACGGTGGAGACGGACGACGAATGGAAGAACCTGTGCACCGTGTTGGACCGAGCCGAGTTCGCTGACGACGAACGTTTTTGCACGTTCGACGCCAGGAAGCGGCACGAAGATGAGATCGATGACATAATCGGCGCCTGGACCGAAGGCCAGCTCGCCGAGGACGTTATGCTCCGCCTCCAGGAAGCGGGAGTAGCCGCCGGCGTCGTTCAGAATTCGAAGGACCTCATGGAAACCGATCCCCAGATGGCCGCGACCGGCCACTATCGCAAGGTCGACCATGCCGAAACCGGTCCGACGATCTACGACGGTCCTCCCTTCGACATGTCGGCGACCCCACTGGAGGTTCGACCGGCGCCCTTGCTAGGCGAGCACAACGAATACTTCTTCCGCCGGATGCTCGACCTCTCCGACGACGAAATCACTGAAGGGTATGTCGAAGGATTCATCGCCTGATTATTCGCAATCGGCAACTCGCTCACATCAATCGAACCGACCGTAAACCAGCCAATTGACAATGACTCTGGGCATGGTTACTCTCTTAATATCTGAGGCGCAACATCTCGATCGTCCTACGACCAGAGCGTAATGCGCCGCGCTCCGACGGTCCGCTCGGGACCAGACAGGCGGTCGCGATGAACATTTCGACGAAGTCAAAACTGCGGGTCCGCGAAGGTCCTTTCGACGGCTGTGGCGTGTCGCTTACGGCAGCGATCGCCGCCATGGGTCGCGATTCAACCAACGATATCGTCGAGGAGCATCCGGTTGTATCGCGGAAACACGCCCGGATATTCCAAAACGCCCAAGGTTACTGGCTACAGGACCGGGCAGCGCCGACGGCACGTTCGTCGACGGCGAAACAATCGGGCAGGATCCGCTGGCGCTCAATCACGGTGACCGCACACAACTGGGCAGCGCGGCAAGCGGCACCGATTGGGAGTTCTTCGTGTAGGAACAGATCGGTCTCGGCGCGGCGGCGCCTCCCACGATGCAGCTTTCCGTTGGCGACACCGTAGGCCCGGCGGCAGTCATCGATTCCGAGGGCAAATCGCCGTGTGAGTCCTTCAGGCGCGACGAAAACGGAGCCTGGACCTGTCGGTCGTTCTCGTCGTTCGACGCGGGCGGGCAGTTGATCGAAGTCAGCCGCGGAACCGTATTCGCCCCTGGAGTCGAATTCCTGGGGTTCGACTTGGCGAAGTGGCTCGACAACATCTGCGGCGAATCGCAAGCCGGGCCGCGATGCCAACCTGCCCACCAGCGGGCACTCAATCAACGAGCGTCAGCTTATCGCCTCAGTCGGCCGCGAACACGGCTACGTTGTGATCTCCAGGGGAGACACCGACACGCCTTTATCTGGGTCCATATCGACTATCGCGACGCCGCGTTTCATAGCCCCTGCAGGCGCTCCCGAGTAGAAGGCAGGCACGCCGTTTTGAGAAACGTCTCGGTACACGTGAACGTGTCCGAGCGCGATATAATCGCACGGCGCTTTGGCGATCTCGTCAAGATAGATCGGCGACGAGCGCCACGTAGCCTCTTCGAAGTCCATCACGATCCCATGCGCCATCGAGACGTACCACCCGTCGTCCGGCCTCGGCGGCATGCCCAATAGCGGGCGAAACTCGGGGTTGTGATCGTAGACCGGGCGGCCCCAGACGGTGAGCCCCAACTCGTCCAACGCCAACGTCTCTCCGTCGGCTTCGAGCAGGATCGTGACGCCGTCAGGCGTCTTTCCGCCCCACAGGCCCTGGGTCAGAATCGTATCGTGGTTCCCCGGAAGCACCACAACCGGTTTCTTCGAGGCGGCAAGTGCGTCCATCACGCGGTCGACGGTCTCGGTGGGCACGCGATGGTGGTCAAACAGATCGCCGGCCACCAGGATGGCGTCTGCCTGAGAAGAGTCCGCGAGCGCCAGCGCCGAATCCAGCCCGTCGAGCGCCGCTCCTTGGTAGATGTCGGTGCCTATGTGCACGTCGGACATGTGCAACAGTCGAAGATGTTTCTTGCTCGTGCTTACCATTACCCGCCGAATCACCGCCGCTTCAGAGATGGCCTGCCCGCGCAAATCGCCGCGGGCGTCTGGCAGAAAAGAGTATCACACCATGTACGGTCGTGCGCAACGAAAAGGCTTCGAACCTGAGTCAGGCAATCAAGCGAGTCACGTGCAACGACCCGTACAACGGGCCTTCTCCTGAATATTCCCGCAACTTTCGTTGAGGTTGCGTCACGTCTGCAGGTAACTCACAGCAGCCGCTTCGGTGTCTCGAATCAGATCTGCGATGTCCGTCAACGACTCAGCACGTCTGGGACGCAAGAACAAAAACACTACTCCGCGAACGGTCATGCCCGTCGCCCGCTGCACCGCCAGGGCGTAGCTCCCGCCCTGCAACCGGTACCGCTGCGAGGCGCCCTCGGCTTCGTCTTGCGCAAGCGAGTCCGTCTTGTAGTCGACGACAATGAGCTCGCCCCCTTCCTCGAACAACAGGTCGACGAATCCCTCGACGACCCCGTTGCCCACAGGCGCCGCAACCGAGGCCTCGCGCCAGAACCGACCGGACGCAACCGCTCGCCGCACGATATCGCTATCCAAGGCGTTTCGGGCGAGCCGAATCACGTCTTCAAGCTGGTGCGAAACGCCTTCGGCAGTTGCCTGAGCCTTCGCGATGTCCTCGAGTCCAGCTCCGGTCGCCAGGTCGACTGTTTGAAGCACGGCGTGAACAGCACGGCCCACGGATGTCCCTCCTCGACCGCGACGCCACGGCTCTTCGGCGACGGCTTCTTCTTTGTCGACACTGGCTAGCGCGGTGCCCGCGACCGACATCGGTCGCGAGCGCTCGTCCAGAAGCGATCGCCGCTGTTCCAACCATCGCCCTCGAGCATCCAACGTGACGTCTTTGCTGGCTGGCGGCGGGGTCCTCGTGGCCGATTCTGGCGCCGTGACCGTGTCCGCGGCAAAACGAGCCGGAGACCAAAGGCCGTCGCGTCCTTCCAACAACGCATCGATTTGCACCGCGTACGAATCCTTGTCTCTTCGAGTACGGAACATGCTGACGACCAGATGGTCACGCGCCCTCGTTGCCGCGACGTACATCAGCCTCACGTTCTCGTGCGCCTGCAATTGCGATTCGCATTCAGCGACCGATTCGTACCCTGGCGTCGAGAATCGCTGTCGCTGCGTGCCGATTCCGACTTCGACGGCGCCGGTCTCACGATCGATGAGCACCGCGTCGAGCCGATTCCGGTGGCCTGCGTTAAGTCCGGTCATGAGAACGATCGGGAACTCAAGTCCTTTGGCTCCGTGGACGGTCATGACGCGGACTGCGTCCTCGTCAGATTCGGGAACCGGAGCCTCCGTCACACGGGCGCCTTCGTCGAGTTGGCGATCAGCCCACTTCAAGAATCCGCGCAGCGACGTCCCGCCGGCTTGGACGTAAGCCCGTGCCCGATCGATGAGGAACCGGTATCGGCGCAACCTCTCCCGCGGACGGCGGTCATTCAGCGCCAACTCGATCAGTCGCCGATCTCTGACGAATCGATCGATCGCGAACGCAATCGAATTCCAGCGCCACTCGTCGTGATAGGTCTTTAGCGCCGACATCGCCTTGCCCACAGGGCCGTCTTCTGACAATTCAGCGCTGAGGTAGTCGAAAGCGCCGCCTTGTTGGTGGTGCCGCAGCAGGTCTTCGTCAGAGCACGCGAATGCCGGAGACCGTAGTGCGGCTACGAGGGCGACCTTGTCGGCCGGATCGTCGATCGCCCGCAGGCAATTCATCAGATCGCGAACCTCTTGCGTGGCGAAGATCAACGACGCCCCTTCCAGGCGGTAAGGCACATCCGCGCGATCCAGGGCGAGCTCGAGGCCGCGCAACGCGGTCCGGCGAGGCATCAGGATGCAGACGTCGGAAAATCTCGCCAATCTGTATCGCTCGACGGCGTCAAGCTCGGTCGCGTCCCGATCCAGCACCTGCCAACCCTCGGCGACGATGCCTCGCAGCGCCTCGGAGATCGCTCCCGCTTCCCGATATCTCAACTGGCCGATGGCGCGGTCGTCGCTTACGTCGCCGAGCCGCCACACCCTGGGCGCGCCCGCGTGATCGACGGCGGATTGCCATCGATGAACGACCGGCACATATTCGGCCTGGCCGTCTTGGTGCTCCATCCAGTTCGCGAACAGCGCGTTCACCCAGTCCATCACCGATCGTTGCGACCTGAAGTTCTGTACGAGCCGCACGGGCTCAATCCCCATCAGTCGCTGCAACGCATTCATCTGCCCGATGTCAGCCCGTCGGAATCGGTATATCGACTGTTTGGGGTCCCCGACAACAAACAACTTCCCGTCCGCGAGCTTCACATCTGTCCAGGTGCGAGGACGCAAATCGGCAGGAGTGTCGTCGCCGGCGTCCTCTGCCAGAAACACCGCTATCTCTGCCTGCAGCAGATCCGTGTCCTGTGCTTCGTCCACGAGAAGATGCGTGAACTTGTCGCGGAATTGATCGCGAACCTGGAGGTTGTCCCGAAGCAGATCGCGCGCCCAAACAAGCAGATCGTGAAACTCAGCGACACCGTTGGCCTTGCGTCGTGTGGCATACTCAGCGACGAACGACGCTAATGAACTCAGCATCGGCGACAGCGCAGCTTGGCGAGCCGTTTCGAGATCGACCTGAACTTGCTCGTTCAAGTCCTTCAACATCTCTTTTAGAACCTTGCACGCGTTGTTGCCCGTGGCCGGATCGACCATCCAGTCGCCGACCCTACCTCTGCGCGTGGCAATTGATTCGGATCGAGCCAACAATCGATACGCCTCCGCCGATGCCGCATCGAGATCACCGAGCCGTCTGATCGTGCCCAACAGCGCTGTCACGTGAATCACGAGCGGGTCGTCGTCGCCGTTGCTGGCGAATTCGCACAATCTCTCCAGTTCCGGACCCGCACGAACGAGCGACGGCACAGCTTCTCCCGTGAGCGCCGTAGCATCCGAGAACACGACGCCGGCCAACCGGTCGTACTCCTTATGAAAGGCCTCGGCCACGTCGCGCAGGTGGGCCAGTGTCATCCCGAGCGACAGAGCCAAGCTGAGCGGTTCCGTGAGGTCGGAATCTTCGAGGGCCGAATCCAGCCACTTCCCCCATTCAGCATCGAACGCAATCTCCGCCTCGACCGAATCCATGACCTGGAAGCCGGGAGGCAGCCCTGCCTCGAACGGTCGCGCGTGCAGAAGATCGGCCGCGAAGCTGTGGAGCGTCTGAATCGACGCACGATCCAGGTCGTCGATCCCGCGGCGGCAGAAATCGCGCTCGCGGGAGTCATTCGCGACATCTAATGCCGCTTTCTCCAACGCCTCGCGAACCTTGTCGCTCAACTCGGCGGCGGCGGCCTCTGTAAACGTGATCGCCGCGATTCGATCGAGGGTCGTGACACCCTTCGACACTAAGCCGACGACTCGCTCGACGAGGCTGGTAGTCTTGCCGGTGCCCGCCCCTGCTTCGACGAACAACGTTTCGTCAAGCGACTCGCGAATCCGGTCGCGCTGATCTTGGTCGGCCGGAACGAACGGAGCGTTCATCGCGACTCCGCTCCTTCCTCTTCGAGCAGAGCGAGATACGGCGCCAGGCGCTCGTCGCCCTTTTTCCGATTCCACGCCACGTCGCGATACGACGGACAAAGAGTCTTGAAGTCGCACAATCGGCAATTGTCGAACGTACCCTGTGACTCGCCTCCCGGATTGGCTGGAAACAGTCCCTTGTGCACCCCCGACACGATCGTCGCAACCGCTGACCTGAAATCGTCCTTGAACTCGTCCAGGCTCACGGGAGTCTCGGGCGCTATCTTGAAGCCGCCCCTGGTCGTAACGAACCAGTACGCGGCCCGAACCGATTTCGCGCCTGGATTCGCCCCGGCAGCGGCGAGCGAGTAGACGGCAAGCTGGAGCCGGCGCCCTCTGTCGACGGGGTCGTTTTTGAGAACGCTGTAACTGCCCGACGAACCCGTCTTGTAGTCCAGGACCAGGAGTTCGTCGCCGGACGGAGTCGCGTCGACTCTGTCGATCATTCCTCGGAACTTGAGCGATCCGACGCCGTCGACGTCGATCGTTGCGGGCGCCCAACCGGTCGCCTCTCCGGCGTCGCCCATGCCGAACCGCGCCTCGACGGCCATCGGACTGGATCCGAAGCGTTGCCTCGTGCGGCTGTCTTGTTCCAAGAACGACTCGAGATCGGATTCGATTCCAACGCGCTCGATTCGCCACAACAACGCCTTGCCGGTGACTCCCTTCGACTCTGCAACCGTAAACGCGCGAGCCGCAATATCGAACAAGGTCGCACGTTGCTTGGCGCTCCAGAGCTGCCCCGGATGCGGAACGTCATCAGCGACAACCGCCGAACGCACGAACTGCTCGAGGATGTCGTGCACGAGCGACCCTTTGTCCAGCGCGGTGATCGATGCCACGTCCTCGGGCCGTTCCAGGTTTCCGATGCGCAAGATATTGCCCAGGAAGTAGCTGAACGGGCATCGAGCCCAGCGCTCCAGACTCGTCGGCGAATGGGGCTCGCGCAGCGTCAGATCGACACCACTGCCGGCCGCGAACGCCGCCGACACGTCTCCGTCCCATTCCGTCAGCGTTCGCGAATTCCGGCTCGTTTCGAGATCAAGCGCGCTGGCCAATCCCGTTGACTCAGCCAACGGGTGTCGTCGCATGGTGCGCCCTGAGCTCAGCCACTGCCGGAAGCTGTCGACGTCGTAGTCGTGTCCGTCGGCCGGAGTCACTCGACTCGCGCCGTCGAGCGAGGCCTGCACCGACGCGATCCGAACCAGCCACGGCGTCTCGGGCAGATCAAGCAACGATGAAGCGAACACCGATGCGCCGTTCGACCTGGTCGCTTCCTGCAGCAGCCACCGTGAAGGAGACTGCGCGCGTCCGCCGACCAGATCGGCCCTCGGATACGACAACACGCGGTGCTGAGCCATCGCGACGCCGGCTAGGAAATCGTAACGCTCTCGGGCTCGCCGCGCGCTCTGAAGCGGCACACCTGCAGCTTCGCCGCCCGCCTCTCGCCGCTCGCGGTCCGGAACCAACGGATCGTCGCGGGTCTTCGGCGGCATGGCACCCTCGACCATCCCGACGACGTGAACGCGGTCGAGCTCAAATCCGATTGCTGAGCCCAACTGAGCCACAAATACGCCCTGACCTGTAGGTCCGAGCTGGCCGATCGACTCCTGCAGTGCTTCCTCGACTGCCTGGATGAACACCGCCAGCGACGATCTCCGATCGAAAGCGTCCGCTCCCGCCAATTCCGACAGGACGTCGACAACGCGTTGCTCAGCGGCGCTCTCGGGTTCGCTCGTCACCGCATCGTGGTCAAGATACGCATCGATGAGACCGCGAGCCCAATTCGAGAAATCGCCCCACGAGCTTCCGTCTCCCGGGGCGTCGAGACGTTCCCCGAGGCTTTCAATGAACGCCTTGAGCGATCCCACTTCGTCCGCGTCCTCACGCATGGCGTCGGCCTGCGCCCCTTCGGCCTCGCCTTGCTCCTCTGACCTTCGAGCCAAGTCCCGCAGTCGGGCGCCGTACCGATCGAGCCGCTCGCGCCACTGGTCGATGCCTCGAACGACGCCGGCGTTGCGCGATATCGCATCCCATCGCGCGGTCCTGAGTCCGCCGTTCGATGCGCCGGGCGAGCTCACCGGACACGTCGCGAGAACGTCCATCACATCGTCTCGGGTCAGATCTCCGTTGCTCAGTCTCAGTAGAGCAAGCAGTGTCCGGCCGGCCGCTCGTTGCGCCAAGGTCGTGGTGTCCGGTCCGGAGATCGGAATACCGGCCAGCCCAAGCTCCTCCGCGATCAGCGTTCCGTACGGCTCCTGCGACCGATACAGCACACCCATCCGCCCAAAGTGCACACCCTCCTCGGCCGCCTTGACGAGGCTTCGGATGGTCCACCGCACTTCCTGATGGGCGTCCGGGGCGACCAGCAGGCTTGATTCTCCGGGTTGCTGATCCGAACTCCATCGCTCAGGAACGCCCAAAGCAGGAGTCAGTCTGCCGACGAGCTCGTCCATCGTAACATCCGCCTCGTCGTCGTCGGTCAATCCCAAGACGACGACACATCGCGACAGCTCCGCCAGCGCCTCGACGACCCGGCGCTCTCCGGGCGAAAAATCGCGTGGCAGGTACACGGTCACCGGCCCCATCTCGTCGAGCAACGACCCGTCGCCGTGCGTCAGGCTCTCAGCCGCCGACAGCGCCAGATCTTCGCGGTCGTAGCGGTCCGCCGTCGTCTCGCGAAACCGTCGAAAAAGCCGCATCGTCTCCGCTGGAACGCCGTTAGCGTCTTCCAACCGTCTCAGCGCCGGTTCCGAAGCCGAACGCAACTCGCGGAACGTCGACTTGAGACTCCGATGCGTCTGCGGATGGTCTTTCGACGCTGCCAGCACCCCGGTCGCCTCGTCGGCAACCGCGCGAACAGCGGCGGTCTCCAACAGCGACGTCAGCGGCAGCATGCCCGTCGCCGTCAACGCCGGCGCCCCCAGCAGCTCCGACACCCGCGGAAACGTCGTGAACCGAACGTTCGCGATGCCATCTCGCCCCATCGACCGCCGCAGAGTCAACGCCACGTACGTCGTCGGCACGATCACCGTGACCGGATTCAGCGGCTCATCGCCCTGCAACTCCCGCACAAGCAACCGCAACCGATCCCCAGCACCGGAAATCGGCCCCACAAGCAGCTTCGACTGTGTAACCGGAGTCGTCATATTAAGAACTGCCAATCCCTATCACCCATCACGTTGATTCTCCGCATTATCGCGACCCATCAATCATCACCGATCATATCACCGACGACTGCTTGTGCATTCGCCCAGCATCCAAATAACCTTGCCCCACCCGTTCGTCCTGAGCCTGTCGAAGGACCTCACCGAAGCAACCTTGTCACCGAACCGCACGCAGCCGCCCACTCGTCCTGAGTCCCGACGCATCGCGCTCTCGGCCTTGACGGGACACGTTGAAGGCCCTTACCGACCCACTCCCGTCCCCCAGTCATTGAACACGCGCTCCTCCTCGTGTGAAAATCCGCACACTGGTCCAGAACAAGGAGGGCCGAAGATGGCAGGCAAGTCAGTACCGATCCTGGGCGGCTGCTGGGGCGGCATGGCGCTGACCCACAGCATACGAGGAATGCTCGCCGACGAGCACAGCATCGTCGTCGTCGAGAAAAGCGACACATTCGCGCTGTGCCTATCGAACCTCAAAATCATGACCGGCGAGTGGAACCGCCCCGAAGACGCCCAACGGCAGATGTCGATGATGGCCCGCGCGGGCATCGAACGGGTGCACGAATCCGCCGTCTCCATTGACCTTGTCGCCCGCGAAGTGCGCACCGAAACGCAAACCCTGAAAGCCGACTACCTTGTCATCGCCCTCGGCGCCGAGCTCGACCCCGCCGGAGTGCCGGGCTTCGCCGAATCCGCGTACAACATGTACGCCTCATCAGGCGCACGAGCTACAAAAAGCCTTGGCGAACTTCGACGGCGGCAAGATCGTCTTTCTGATCTCCCGAATGCCATACCGTTGCCCGGCAGCCCCATTCGAGGCCGCTTTCCTGATCGATTCCATGCTCCGCGACAAAGGAACCCGGGACCAGGTGGACATGGGCATACACGCGCCGGACCGCGCCTGATGGCCGTGGCCGGTCCGGTCATCGGCGACGCCCTTCTAGGCATGCTCGCCGAAAAACATATTACGTACAGCGGCCATCTGGTCACCAGCATCGACCCGGTCTCGCGAACGGTCCTCTTCGATGGCGACGAATCCCCGTTTGACATCCTCGTCGGTGTGCCTCCCCAACAAAGCGCCGCAGGTCGTGATCGACTCGGGCTTGACCGACTCCAGCGGCTACATCCCCGTCCACCCGCAGACGCTCGATGTCCTCACCGACTTCGAAAACCTGGCTACCGACTACTCGCACGTATACGCCATCGGCGACGTCACGACCACCTTGGTTTGAAAGACAACGCCGAGGCTCCGAGTCACCCGCGCGCCCCTTCTTCACACCCGGAACATCGCTTCGCTGCCCGCAGCTCGCGCTGGGCCGCCGCTGAGGCCGATGGGGGTTCCGTCGGCGCGCCAGCAGGCGGCGCCTAGGAGCGAACCCGACGCCGGGTCGAGCATCACGCCGTTCATCCCGCCGGCCACCTTCGCGACCATCTGGACATCGTGGCCCATCGCGCTGAGCTCGTCGCGGACCGTTGGGGCGATGCCGTGTTCGAGCTCGAGCTCCTGGCCTTGGGTCCAGACTCGCGGCGCCTCGACAGCTTCTTGCAGCGTCATGCCGTGGTCGATCACGTTGACGATCCCCTGGAGCACCGACGGGAAGATGCGGGTTCCGCCCGGCGTGCCCAGCGCCATGAACGGCTTGCCGTCCTTCAGCACTATCGTCGGCGACATGCTGCTCAGCATCCGCTTGCCCGGCGCGATCGAGTTCGCGTTGCCTGGGTGCGGGTCGAAGATGTACATCGTGTTGTTCAGGAACATGCCCGTGCCCGGAACCGTGACCTTCGAGCCGAACGCCGCGTGGATCGTCTGGGTCATCGAGACCACGTTGCCCTCGTCGTCGGCGACCGTGAAGTGGGTCGTGTTGGCCGACTCCCCGAGGATCGACGCCGGGTTGCCAGGCGTGAAGCTACGCGGCGCCTTGATGTCGATCTCCGTTCGCCGTCGAGCCGCGTACTGCTTCGACGTCAGCGCCGACACCGGGGTCTCGACGAACGCCGGGTCGCCCATGTACTCGTTGCGATCGGCGAACCCGATCTTCAACGCCTCCGCCATCAGATGGACACCCGCCGCGGTGCCGAATCCGATGTCGCCGACATCGAAGCCCTCCAGGATGTTGAGCAGCTGGACGATGTGCGTGCCGCCCGAGCTCGTCGGCGGAACCGAAACGATCTCGTAGCCGCGGTACTCGCCCCGGACCGCCTCCCGGTGGTGCAGCTTGTAGCCTTCGAGGTCTGCGCCGGTGATGATCCCGCCGTTCGCGGCCATGTCGTCGACCACCATCTGGCCGATCTCGCCTCGATACAGCACGTCGGGGCCGTCGCTCGTGATTGCACGCAAGGTGCGAGCGTAATCGCTTCGGACGATCGTGTCGCCGACCTTCACGGGCGAGCCGCCCGGCAGGAAGATCTCGGCGCTGGCCGGGAATTGCGCGAGCTCCCCCTTGCTGGACTCGATGATGTCGGCGAGGTACTGGCTCGCCGGGAAGCCGCGTTCGGCGTGACGGATCGCCGGCTGGATGACGGTGTCGAGCCCAAGCTTGCCGTAAGTCTCTTCGACATGGCACCAGCTCTTGAGCGCGCCGGGCACCCCGACGGCCAGGTATCCGAGCTTGTTCTTGTCGTCTTTCGCCTCGAGGTAGTCCGGCCACGTGTCGGAGATCGGCTCGTACATGTCGGACGTGGAGGCCGCAGGCGCGACACAGTAGTTGTCGACGATGACGACCTCGCCGGATTTGGCGTCGTAGAAGTTCACGAATCCGGCGCCGAACACGCCGATCATCATCGGCTCGACAACGGTCAGCGCGAATGCTGTCGCGATCGCAGCATCGATGGCGTTGCCGCCCATCGACAGCATCTCGATGCCCGCCGCGGACGCCATCGGATGGTTGGACGCCACCATGCCCCGTGCTCCAACCGCCTCTCGCTTATACAGGTTGAACGGACTTCCCGCCAGGTCTCTCCACGACTGTGCCATGATCTCGCCTCCGAATTAATGTTTTCGACTGCTGCTTGCGGTTCAGTTTCTCACAGGTCCATTAGTGTCTGTTGGCTGTCAGCAGAAACGGGACAGATTGTTAATAGAGACTTTGAGCTGATATCGCGAGCTCTCTGAGTTGATGATTGTACAATCGTCGTCGTTGTATCGTTCGGACTTGAACCTCCTTTGCGTTTCTCTAATATCTGTTCTCTCCGGCCGTTCAACACGTCCGAAGGGGTCACGTTGCTCGACGCCTTGTGATATCGCCGATTGTTGTAGTAGCTCACGAAGTCGCGATCGCCGCATCCAG
>Ga0187827_10002375_pt1 | contig 25887 bp, 19 predicted proteins | sample ETNtaG_39_FD_167969 | JGI IMG/M metagenome (GOLD analysis project Ga0187827, IMG submission 167969) | Marine microbial and viral communities from oxygen minimum zone, Eastern Pacific Ocean - ETNP2014_SV_150_PacBio MetaG (Illumina Assembly) | ecosystem: Environmental > Aquatic > Marine > Hypoxic... | reverse complement strand
ATGCCACCGAGAGCCTGGGGGCAAGGTACAAGGGTGACATGGTCGGCCGCTTGGGAGACATTGCCTGCTTCAGCTTCAACGGCAACAAGATCATCACCACCGGCGGCGGCGGGATGGTCGTCACCGACGACCAGGAATGGGCCGAGCGGGCCCGCTACCTGACGACCCAGGCCAAGGACGATCCGGTGGAGTACGTCCACAACGAAATCGGCTACAACTACCGGCTCACCAACGTCCTCGCCGCCATGGGTGTGGCCCAGATGGAGCGGCTCGATGAGTTCATCGCCAAGAAGCGGGCCCTCGCGAGTGTCTATACGGAAGCATTCCGTGAGTTGGAGGACCTTACACTGATGGTCCCCCAGCCGGATACCGACCCAACCTACTGGCTGTACACCGTTTTGCTGCACGGCGGCACGACCCTGGCGGACCGGAAGAGGGTGATCTCCGGCCTGAACGAAGCCGGCATTGGGGCACGGCCTTTGTGGCACACCCTCCACGACCTGCCCCCCTACCGCGAATGTCCGAACTTTGAGATCGAACACGCCGTCCGTCTCTACGAGAGGGGCATCAGCCTGCCCAGCAGCGTTGGGCTGGCGCCGGACCAGCAGCAGAGATGTATTGACGTTGTAGGGACATTGGCGATAAGCTCGGGCTAGAAACGCCATCTTGGCAACAACACTTGGCACTCGGACCGTTACCGCCTATAGGAGAACCAAATGCGACACGGCTCCGGCTTTTCAGCCGCCAGCGAGTCACCACCCGCGGCCTCTACTCTCTTGGAACTGTTTAAAGAATGCCCAACCGAAGATGCCAATTTACTTTCCAACCTCGAGCTTTTTACTGGAAGAATAGAGCTGCAAAATACCCTGTTCTTTGACCACATATATAAACAAATCTTAGGCGTACACGGCGTATTAATGGAATTTGGGACCAGATACGGACACAACCTGGCATTGCTGACTGAGCTTAGAGGAATCTACGAGCCTTATGTTCGTAGCCGAAAGATTATTGGCTTTGACAGCTTTGAAGGATTCTTGTCCGTAGACCCCAAGGATGGCAAGAACCTGTCGGTTGGAAGGTTCGCGACATCTAGGGGCTATGACAAGTACTTAGAAAGGGTCCTCACTTCCCATGAGTCTCTGAGCCCTATCTCTCACATAAGAAAGTTTGAGATAGTATCCGGTGATGCGGCCACCATGTTGGAGAAATATTTGGAAGCCCATCCAGAAACAATTGTCGCCTTTGCTCACTTTGACCTCGATCTTTACAAACCGACAAAAGCTTGCCTTGAAATCCTATCAAATTACATAACAAAGGGCACGATTATAGGTTTTGACCAGCTGTGCTTGGAAACCTGCCCGGGTGAAACCATTGCGTTCAGAGAAGTCCTCGGCCTGAGCAAATACAATATTAGACGTACACCGTATTCTTCGTCCGCAGCCTACATCATAGTAGATTAGCTTCCATTTCAGTGAGCCATGGCATTTCCGGTAAGACATGTAGAACTCCGCCTACAGCGACTGGGCCCATGAATTCAGTCTACTATTTCGTCGAATCTCTTTCCCTCCGCACGTGGTTCCTCTCCGTGTGGCCCCGGCTTCTCTGGCGCCGTTTCACTTCTGCGCCCAAGGTGGAGCGTTGCAAAGTGATCGACGGCTCCCGGTTGAGCATGTTCTTCGCCAGGCTGTCGACCCGCTTGTTCCGCGTGCCCATTGAGAGGCTTGCCTTCGAATTTGTGGAGGCGCGAGATACGGCAGGGGTGTCGGTCCGCCTGCGGATTCTCTACGATGACCTGGCCCGGGCCCAACAGTATGCGCTCGATGACCCGGGATTCCAAGCCCTAGGCCGCAAAGGGGCCCTCGAAGGCAGGCTGCCGATCTACCTGGCCAAACAGATGGCCTCCACCGATCTCTCCGACCGCAGCACCGTGATGCGGGCGCTGAGTGTCATCCAAGTGTGTGTCTGGAAGATGCGTTCCGTGGGTCACTCATATGAGCCGCCTGTTCTGTTTCTCGAGCGCCGGCCCTGGCTCGCGGCCATAAGCCGCTACGCACGGGAGGAAGGTGTCACCGTGGTACCGGTAAGCCCGGTCAAAAGTGTTCGAAGCACTGTCCGGCACCGGCTGCCTCCCTGGGCCACCGACATGCTGCGCCAGGGCCGCAACTGGCTCCACGTTCAAAGGCTGAAAAGGGGGTCCGCAAGAGGGACCGGTGAGCCCGCCTTCCAGAACAGGGACGGCCGACGGGCCGCCGATGCGGGATCTGGGCCGGTCCAGCGCCGGGAAGGGCCCCGTGTGGCGGTGGATTACTACGGCCAGCTAAACTTGGACCACCCGGAGCGCCACTCCGACTTCTCCTTCTGGCAGCAGTCGGCCCTCGAGGGGAGCGACCTGCTGGTAGCTTTCTCCATTCCCCGTGACCCCCTGGACCTTCAAAAATTGGCCGAGCTGGAAGGGCACGGGATGGAAGCGGTTGTGCTCAATCCGGCGGCCACGACATTGCCAGCGGGGCCAATTTTCAAACCTCGCCGGCGGCGGAACAAGCCCGCTCGCGGCCTCACCGGACCTCAGGGGGTATGGATAAAGGAGCAAACGCGAAAATACCAGAGGATGAAGGCGTTCTGGACCGACCTGGCTGAATCTCGCAACATCAAGGTCTACGTCACCTGGTTCAAGTACGACGCCACCCACTGCGCCATCGCCGACGGCCTTCAGGCCGCGGGCGGTGTCATAGGCATCTACCAGCGGGCCTACGAGGTCCAGCCATCGGTCGAAGCGACCATCGGGGCGGACATTGTTTTCGGCTTCTCCCCGGCCGTGGCCGACATTGAGAGCCGCTCTGATTCGGTCATCCGGTACCACGTTGCCGTCGGCTACCTCGGCGACCATCGTTTCCCGCTGTTACGGGAGCAGGCTCAAACGGTGCGGAAGGCCATCCAGCAGCGCGGGGCCCGGCACATTCTGGCATTTTTCGATGAAAATTCGTCCGAGGGTACCCGTTGGTTGGCGGGCCATCACCTGGTGCAAAAAAACTACGCTTTCGTGCTGGGCAAGGTGCTGGAGAATCCCTGGCTTGGCCTGGTGATCAAGCCCAAGGCCCCGGGGACGCTCCGGCGCCGCCTTGGCCCGGTGGCGGAGCTGCTGGAGCGGGCCGAGGCCACGGGCCGGTGTTACGTGTACCAGAGTGGCGTCCTTCAGGGGTCGCACCCTCCGGCTGCGGCGGCCCTCTGCGCCGACTTGGCGGTGCATTGTCACCTTTATGCGGCGACGGCTGGAATGGAGGCGGCGCTGGCGGGCGTCCCCACCCTGGTGCTCGACCGTGATGGCTGGGGCGAGAGCCCTCTCTACCGGCTGGGCGCAGGACGGGTGGTCTTTAACGACTGGGCGGAGCTATGGGACGCGTGTGTCCAACATTGGGAGAGCCCGGAAGGGTTCCCCGGACTGGGCGACTGGTCGCCATTTCTCGACGAGATCGATCCCTTCCGGGACGGGCGAGCCGCGGAGCGTATGGGCACCTACATCAAGTGGCTGATAGAGGGGTTCCGGGACGGCCACGACCGCGACGCCGCGATGGCTGATGCGGCCGAACGCTACTGCAGCATCTGGGGCGCAGACAAGATAACGGAAGTCAACGGCGCGCTACGAAGCGACGGGGCGCCGCCTGAAGCAAAAAAGCTGCTACGCGAGCAGCTCTCCAATAGTTAGACAGGAAGAGGCTTACCTCCCATGGATCTGAACGGCGCAAACATATTGATCACCGGTGGGACCGGGTCCTTCGGCAAGAAATTCGTCGGCCGCCTGCTGACGACCTGCAAGCCTGAGCGCGTCATCGTTTATAGCCGCGACGAACTCAAGCAGTTCCAGATGCGGCAGCAGTTCCCCGTTGGTGATTTCCCCAACCTACGGATGTTCATCGGCGACGTGCGGGACCGGGAACGGATCAACCGGGTGATGGACGGAGTGGACCTTGTGGTCCACGCCGCTGCGCTGAAGCAGATTCCCGCGGCCGAGGTCAACCCCCTGGAGGCCATCAAGACCAACGTCCTGGGCGCCGCCAACATAATCGACGTTTCCCTGGACCGCAACGTGAAAAAGGTGATCGCCCTCAGCACCGATAAAGCCGCCAACCCGATCAACCTCTACGGCGCCACCAAACTCTGCTCCGACAAACTGTTCGTGGCGGCCAATGCTACCGGTCTCCACGAGACTCGGTTTAGCGTGGTCCGGTACGGCAACGTCGTCGGCAGCCGAGGCAGCGTGATTCCTTACTTCCTGGCCCAGCGGCCCACCGGCCGGCTAACCATAACGGATGCCAGAATGACCCGTTTCCTGATCACCCTTGAACAGGGTGTGGACTTTGTCTTGAAGAGTTTTGACGCAATGCTGGGGGGTGAGATTCTTGTGCCCAAGATCCCCAGCGTTCGAGTTACCCAGCTCGCCGACGTCATCGCTCCCGAATGCGAGCAGGATATAATCGGCATCCGGCCGGGAGAAAAGCTCCATGAGGTGATGGTCCCCGAAGACGACGCTCGAATGACCCTGGAGTTTGACGACCACTTCGTTATTCAACCTACCCACTCTTACTGGAATCCGAAGGACTACCGCGAAAGCCGGTCCGGCAAACCCTGCCCTGATGGGTACCACTACAGTAGCGACACCAACACCTGGTGGCTTACGGATGAAGAGGTGGCCGAACTGGTGGAGCAGGTCCAGCGAGAGATGGGCGGCTACGACCTGCCCGCGGCCACCGAGCCTCGCTTCATAGTTGGCGGATGATGGACCAAGCTGTGAAGAGCCGACCGCGCTATTCGCTCATTCTTTATTTCTTGGGCCGCTACAAGCGGTTGTACACGGTGGTTCTCGCCGTCATCCTGGTCAGCTCTGTCCTGGAAAGCTTGAGTGTGGCGGCGGTTTTCCCCTTGTTCTCCTCCTTGCTGGGTGGCTCCCCAGATGAAGCAGGCGGTATCCTGGGAATGATGAATAGCTTGGTCGACAAGGTACCTATCTCCAACCGCACCGTGGCGGGCGCGGTTCTGGTGATCTCTATATTCTCCTTCAAGATCTTGTTCGTCCTGGCCCGGGATATCCTGATCGGCTACGCCAGCGCCAGAGTGCTCTACGATGTCAGAAAACAGGTGATGGAGACGTACGGCGGCGCCCACTACCAGTTCTACCTGGATAACAAGCAGGGTACGCTGCTGTACAACAGCCTGGCCGCCCCCAGCGCCGTCCACACCATACTGCTTTCAGGGTCTCGGATTCTTGCGTCCTTCTTCAAAGTAGTCACCATAACCGTGGTCCTCGTATCCATTCTTCCACTGGCTGCCCTGGCATTTCTGGTCTTGGGGGTCGCATACTACGGCGGCATCCACGTTCTGTCCAAAAGGGTTTCCTTCATCTTGGGTGAGAAGAGAGCCAAGGCCAGGACCGAGCAGACGGTGATAATCAACGAGTTCTTCAGCGGATTTCACCAGATCCTTACCTTCAGGGCTATCAAATCCTGGCTTGGCCGGTTCGACCGGGAAAATAGGCGCGACCGGACGCTGCTGGTTCAGAACCAAGCGTGGCAGGCAACTCCCAGGCCGGTGATGGAGTTCTTCTCCCTGGCCCTGCTGCTGAGCTTCCTATCGATTTTCAAGGTTCTAGGCTCCGATAACTTCGCCGACAACCTGGCCGCGCTAGGGGTGTTTGCCGTCGCCCTGGTCCAACTCATACCTTCTTTGACCTCCACCGGCTCCGCGTGGATGGGGATGATTGGGTCCCTGCCCGACGCCGAGCGGGCATACGAGACCATCACCGGTCCCGTGCCCCGACGCCACGAGGGCGATCGAGAGATGGATTCGTTCCAAAAATCAATCGCCTTTAAGGCCGTGTCCTTTGCCTACCCCAACAGAGAACCTCTTTTCAAAGACGTTAGCCTGGAATTCGAAAAAGGGAAAGTGACTGCCATCGTCGGCGCATCCGGCTCTGGAAAGACGACCATCGTCAACCTGATCCTCGGTTTGTTCGAGCCCACGCGGGGCAGTATCACCATCGATGGGATGTCTCTCAAGGAGTTCAAGCAGGAGTCCTGGCTTGGCAAGATAGGGTTCGTCAGCCAGGAGCCTTTCACTTTTCACTCGACGATTGCCGACAACATCCGCTTCGGCAGAAACGGGCATTCCACGGAGTCCCTGGTCGAGGCGGCCAAGATCGCCAACGCCCATGGCTTCATCTCCGAGCTTCCCCAGGGCTACGATACCGAGGTGGGCGAGAGGGGCATGAAACTTTCAGGGGGACAACAGCAACGCCTCGCCATTGCCAGGGCGGTGCTGGCCGGTCCGGAAATTCTGGTGTTCGATGAAGCCACGAGTTCCCTGGATTCCATCTCCGAGAAGCTGGTGCAGGAGGCCATCGACAAAGTATCCAGCAACCGGACCGCAATCATTATCGCCCATCGCCTCTCAACGGTCAGGAACGCCGACAAGATCATCGTGCTGGCCGGGGGCGAGATGGTGGAGGAAGGGACCCACCAGGAGCTACTGAGCAAGAACGGCCACTACGCTCGCCTGGCCGCTTCCGGCAGGTAGAGAAGCCGGGCCTTGTGGCTCTACCGAAGAACAGATCGTGAGACCGACTACACCAGAATTTGTCTCAGGGGCCGATAAATCCGGCGGGTCCTTTCTTTTCACGGCAGTTCACAAAGGACCGTACTCGTCGATCCAGCCGCTCGACGGCCCACTGGGAGAGGGACGGGTGAGTTACCTGGTGGAGGGCGCGGCCAAACAGGAACGGGAAAGGGATGGCCTGCCTTACCTGGATTTAGCGATGGCGGAAGCCCGCTGGGGCACGGTGGAGGATTACCTACGGGCCGGGCAGGTACAGGCCGTGATTCGGGGCATATCGCTGCGAGTAGAGGGGCCGAACGCGGAGGAGGTGGTCTCGGCGGCGGCCGGCCGGATTGGGACCCCGGTATTCGTCGTAGAGGACTTTCCAGGCAACTACTGGCCCGGCGCCGGCGCCAGCCTTGCGGGGCTGTTCGTGGAGCATGAGAGCTTGGTGGACCTTTACCGGGATCGGGGAGTGGACCCTCGGGTCGTACAGGTCACCGGCTGTCCCAGGTACGCCCCTTTGGCCCACGTGGACCGCGATGCTAAAAGGGCGGCAACCAGGAAGGCTCTTGGGCTGCAGGCCCGGCCGGCTATGTTATGGGCCGGCCAACCCGACGGCGAGAACTCGTATCTGACCCTTCAGAGGCTGCTGAAAGGTTATGCCAATGAGCCCTTCACCCTCCTCTTCAGGGCCCACCCCAGGGATAGCGCTTACTCGGATGGGAGCTATAGCAACTTGCTGGACCGTTCTCCCGTGCCGGTGATGGACGTAACTTCCCACGACGACATCATCGCCCTCATTTGCGCCTCGGACCTGGTGGCGACTCAGTTCTCCTCGGTGGCGGTGGAAGCCGGTCACCTGGGAGTTCCACCCTTGTTCGTTCTGTTCGAAGACCTGGCAAAACAGAACCTGAGGTCCCTCATGGGGTACGACATGCTGCCGTGGTGCCGGGACCGGTGCTCCTTCCTGATCGAGGGGAATGAAGAGGTCAAGGATATTTTGAAGCGGGCCCTCTTTGACGAAGTATCGAGGGACCAGGTCCGGGCCAACTTCCAGCGTATTTTTGGGGCCACAACGGACAGCGCCCGGGCGATTGCCCGCCGGATCCGAGCGGTGGTGGGGAAATGCCGGGATGCCGGTGGAGCGGCTGTATGAAGTCCTGGTTGAAGTCTCGCTTGAGGTCGGTGCGCGGAAAGGTGGCCAGCCGTCTTTTGCCCTCTGAGGTCACCTTCGGTCTGAACCGCAACGACCGAACGGGTGCTCTGCACCGGGCCTGGGGCCATATCTTCAGCAGCCACATCAAGGGCGCTTACTACGAGCTGGGGGTCTATCGCGGGGACACTTTCCGGGCTTCATTCCGGATATACCAAGATTACGCCGAGTACCAACGGCTCCAGCTCACGTCGGCCGAGCCCTGGAGACGAAAGCTGGTGGAAGACTACGTCGCTTTCAGACACAACTTCTATGCCTTCGACACCTTTCAAGGCATGCCGCGGAACGATGAGGGAAGCGAGATCTTCCGCGAGGGCACCTTTCTCTGCTCCCTCGAAGAGTTCACCAGGCTCAATCTGGCCTCGGGCATGGCCGAGGGCGACCAGATACGCTACTTCGCCGGCACCTTTGCCGAGGTGGCCGGTAGACAGGCCGCCGACCTGGAGGCCCTCCAGCCGGCGGCTATAGTCAATCTTGATTGCGATCTGTACTCCTCGGCAAAGGATGCTCTGGACCTGGTGACAACCAAGCTGGTCCAGGGCGGCGTCCTCATGGCCGACGACTGGAACACCTTTGCCGCCAGCCGTGACAACGGCGAACGCAGGGCTGTCGCGGAGTGGCTGGCCGAGCACCCCGGGATCACCCTTGAACCGTGGTTCGCCTACTACTACACGGGCCAGGCTTTCCTGGTGCACACCGGACAGTGAATCGAAGAAGAACCGGCGCGGCCGCCGCCTCCGGATGGGGTTTGGCCGCTGCCCGGCGATACGTTGCGAGACCGAAGGGGATGGATTGTGATGGGTAACTCCAGGATCAGGGTCCAGCGAAGCTACGACCAGGGTTCGTTGCTCAACAACCGGAGTGTAAATTGGAAAGGGTTTGACCGGGAGCAGCTACTGGCTGCCATCCGGAAGGAAATGGCGGCCGCGCCCATCACCCGCCTCAGGCATCCGGAGGCTAGGTATGAGGTGACGGACCACTGCAACGCCAGTTGCGTCATGTGTCCCAGGGACCTGCACAAACTGGGCCGGCCTCACGGCATCATGAGCCTGCAGAAATACAGGAAAAGCATCGATGAGGTGGTGGAGTTGGGGTGCCGGCAGGTTGTGCTCACCGGGTTCGGCGAGCCTTTGATCGACAAACGGCTCGAGCAGAAGGTCGAGTACGCCAAGGGCAAGGGCCTCAGGAACTACGTCATCTCCAACGCGTCTCTCCTCACCCGGGACCGCGCGGCCCGACTCATAACCGCCGGGCTGGACGAGTTGCGGCTCAGCTACTACGGAATGAGAAAAGAGACCTACGAGCGGGTGATGGTGGGTCTGAATTTTGACGTGACCATGAAAAATCTGAACGACTTCCTTGAGGTCCGGGAGGAACTGGGCTCGAAGCTTCCCCGGCTGGAGATGAGTTGGCTGGTGCTCCCGGAGAACGAGGGCGATACCGATCTCTTCAAGGAGTATTGGGAGCCGCGGGCCGACGCCATCGAAATCTGGAAGCCCCACAACTTCGGCGACGGCCGGAGCTACCGGGAGCGCTACGAAGAAATCGCCATGAAGACCACCTGCGGCCGGCCGGAGAACGGCCCGTTACAAATCCAATGGGACGGAGAGGTCATCCCCTGCTGCTACGACTATAACAACATGATCGTGCTGGGTAACGCCTTCGAGCAGCCGGTGCTGGAAATCCTCAACGGGGAGAAGTATCGCCTGCTTCGGCTGGCCCATCGGGAGAAGAATTTCCAGCTCTTCCCCTACTGCGACCAGTGTGACCAGCTTCTACCCCACGCCGATGCCCTGGTTTATACCAATCGCCACACGCTGCCCAAGGAAGTCGCGGTCAAGATGTCCAACACCGACCTGTACAACCTGGTGGATGACAAAGCCTTCGAGTCGAAGGATTTCACGGATAAATACGCCGACGGTTTGGTGGAAGTCGAGTAATAGGTCAAGAGTATTATATGGATCTTAGAGTGTATCCCGCCACAAAAGACCTGGACGAGAGGGAGCTTTTGTCTCTCTGGTGGTATCAGCCCGTCATCTTCGCCGACGACATCGCGGCCGGGGTGGCGCCCCGGTTTTTCATGAAAGGCCTGGACGAATGCGTCGTCAAACGGTCGGAGTTTCCCAAGGGCTTCAACAAGTTCTGGAAGTACACCGTTCAGGCCGGCCGGATGTATGAAGATTGGACCAAATCTATCCTCGACCTATCGGGGTTGGAGCCAGGGCAAGCCAGCGCCTTCGAGATAGCCTGTAATACCGGACACCTGTTGTTCAACCTGAAACAGCTCGGCGCCGGTAGCTGCGTGGGCATCGACCGCGGCGACCTGGCCCGGCAGCAGTCCATCCTCAAACAAGTCACCGGCATTCACGACATAGATTTCCGCCGGGGCGGTTGGTCCTCCGACACCCATTCGATCCAAGCTCTGGGCGCGGACGAGCGGTTTGATATCGTCATGTGCACCGCCTTTGCCCAGCACATTAGCGATCCTCTGCACCTGATCAAAGAGCTGTCCTGCCGGACCCGTAAGGCCCTGTTCCTCCACACCTCGGTCGGCCGCTTCAACTCGGGAATGAGTATTCGCTACCGGCCCACCGAGACCCACCTGACGTGGGGCGACGAGTTTCCCAACAACATGGACACCAGGGTTTCCCGCAAGCTGTTGACGTGGAGTCTGAAGGAATGCGGTTTCAAGGAGATCATCCACCTCAAGCATTCACGGGATTGGCTTCCTCATTCCTGGTACCGGCAGTTCTTTACGGCAGTTTGTCTGAAGTAGGACTGGGCCCTCCCAGTCGCCGCCGGCTCTTGAAAATTCTAGTGATGATTACCGCTCATGTCCGCTAAGCTCTCCGTGGGTATCGCGTTGCCGGCCAACCATAAAGGGGGTCCCCAGAAGTTGACCGCCCTGGCGGCCCTCGACCTGGCTCGACGGGGCCACCGGGTGACGATCTTCATTCCATTCTTGCCGTATTACTACTACCATGTGGCATTAGGTCGGCGCCCCGCATCGTGGTTGCGGGCTTGCCTGCCCCACCTGAGAGACTGGCTTCGCCACCGGCGGTTCTCCTTTCAGGAGTTGCTTGACGAAGAGGGGGTTCGCGGCCGGGTTTCCATCCGCTTCGTTCCCCGGCGGGCTTCGAAGAGACAGCTCAAACGGCTCGACTGTCTGATCATCCACTCCATTGCCCAGGTCGTCGAGTACCGGCGCTCCTTTCCCCAGGAACGCCAGGTTTATCTTTTGCACCACCCTGAGGAGTGGGCCCACGGCCATGCCGAAACCTTCATCGAGTTGCGCAATGCCTTCGCCGGCAAGATACTGGTGATCTCTCCGTTTACCGCCCGGCAGGTTGCCGGGCACGTTTCAAACCCTCCCGTTATCCCCAACGCCATCGCGCCGGCGGCCTGGTCCCAGCGCCAAGCCTTCGACCCCGGGGCCAACCGGCGGGACATACTGTTCTTCTGGAAGGACTTTAACTCCGCGGCTCAGGGCAGCGAGATCGTCAAAGCCCTGATGCAAATGCGGCCCGGGACCACCCTGACCATCTGGGCCCGGGGCCGGGGCTACAAGGCCGCGGCCCAGGAGCACTTCCCGGGTGTGAAGATCGTGCAGGAACTCAATGAACAAGAGCTTGTGAACCTGTACCTGGAGCATAGCCTGCTGATGTTCCCGTCTACTTACGAAGGATTTGGAATGCCACCCATCGAAGCCCTGGCGTGCGGCTGCCTTCCGGTGTTACGTCCCGAGGTCGGCGCGGCGGAACTGTATGCCCGCGACGGAGAGAACTCGGTCCACATCGACGGAGACCCCGCATCCATCGCCCGGAAGATGGCCGAGATTCTGGATAACCCGGGGACTTTGAAGGCCATGCGCACCGCCGCGCCCGAGTCCGTCGAGCCCTTCAATCCCAACGAGTACGGGCAGCGCTTGTTGGAAGCGGCCAGCATACTGTAGCTCCTGTTGAGCGCCACGGCAGAGGGGCCGGCCCGGCTGGGCGCCGCTCCCGCCCTGAGGGTCCCAGCTACCGGTCCACAGTTTCCCGAGGTCGAGATCAGTGACAAATTGGTTGAAATTGGCGAAACCGTCATGGTGGGCCTACCAAATGAAGTACCGCAACGTACCGTGGTTCTGGTGGCGGTACCTGATGACCCGGCCATATCCGGACAACTACACGTCAGTCGGCGACCTGGTGGAGTACGGCGGCAAGCACCGCACTACGGCGTTCAACCACGAAACCTTCAGGGCCTACCTTATCTGGCGCTTGCACCGGCACTTTGAGTGTACCTCGTTCGTCGAGACCGGCACCCTGTACGGCCAGACGGCCGGGTTTGTCCGGCGGGTCTTCAAGACGCCCGTCTTCACCAGCGAGATCAATCGCACCTACCATATCGTGAGCAAGGCCAATCTGTTTTGGGCCAAGAGGATAAGGCTCTTTCGCTCGAACAGCCCCGAATTTCTGCGAACGGTATGCGATGAATCGGTAATCGGCACCAGCCCGATGTTCTATCTGGATGCTCACTGGTATGACTATGTGCCCCTGCCCGACGAGTTGGCCATCATCGCGGAGCGCTGCGAGAAAGGGATCATCGTCATCGACGATTTCTTGAACCCATTGGACCCGCGGTTCCGCTACGACGACTATGCAAGCCTGCGCATCGACGTGGAGGCCGTGGATTCCTCGCTGAAAAGCCGAAGAGACGACGTGTCGGTATACGTGCCCTCGTATGCTCCGGACCGAGACCCCACGGGCAAAGGAATCGGGTACGCCGTCGTGCTCATGGGTGAGAAGAAAGACTTGCCGGTTGGCACGTTTCCGTTCAATCTGTTGACCAAGATTTCCGGCTAAGAGGAGAGAAGTGGGCGAGACCCGGATTGAGCAGGCGGTCGAACTGGCGGCCCCATTCCGAGCCTTTCCCGCCAAAGAGTGAACTTCATTCGCTGGATTGGCCGGAGTAGAGCGGGCTCGGCCCTTGCTCCAACGGCGCGTGAGAGGAAGCGGCTACGGCTTGGCCGCGCCGATTGGCTGGCGTTGCTGGTCATGGCAGCCGGCATCCTCTGGTTCGGCCACGAGTACATCGACCCATCACGGGCGGGCATACCGGCTGGCATCGACCTGGGTAATGACCTTTCCTACCTCGGCACGATGCGGAGCGAGTTGGTCGAAGAGGGGCGGCTGCTGACCTGGTGGAGCGTGGCCTACGACGGCGTTCCCCTGGTGGGCCACCCCAACTCCCAGTTCTTTTACCCGCCTCTCATCCTGCCTTCACTAGCCTTCGGCACCGCGACGGGGGCGCGAATCGCCTACATCTTCAGCCTGCTGCTGGCCGGCGGCGGGATGTATTGGCTCGCCCGAATGCTGGGCCCTCACCCGGCGGTAGCCGCCTGGGTGGGACTGCTGTTCGCCATGAGCGGCGGTCTGGCGGCCCGCCTCCATGCCGGGCACCTGCAGAAGGTGCTTGCCATGCCCCTCATTCCCCTGGTGTTGGCCTGCGCCGTATTGGTCGGCCGCGCCAGAACTCTCCGCGGCGTGGCTTTTTGGGCAGTGCTGGCGGGCATGATTCACGGCTTCACCTTCCTTGCCGGCGACACCTCCATACCGCTCTTCTTGCTCGTCGTTGTCCCGATTGTCTTGTTAATCGGGGCCAGAGGCAATGCCGGCGTAAGGGTTCGGGAACGGCTGCTGGTGGGTCTGGGGGGTTGGGGGGCCGGGCTGGTATTCAGCACGGCGGGCAAATTGATCGCCTCCTCGGTGGTGCTGGCCCAAACCGTCAGGAGCGCGGACCCGTACTTCGGAAGTCAGGACAGCTACTGGGCTTTCGTCCACCTGGCGTTCCCGTTTTTTGCGTCGGTCCCGGGACTCCAATGGTTTTCCTACGGGGTAAAGCAGGTGGAGTGGGGTTGGGGCTGGTGGGAGTACACCGAGTACATCGGTGTGGTTCCAGTGGTTCTGGCGGCACTGGGCGCCTTGGCGATACTGGCAAAGCTTCAGCGCTGGCAACCGTTTCCCAACATCGCTTCCTCACGCCGCGAGGTCGCAGCCCTGCTGGTCATCCTGGTGGTGGCTTCACTTTGGCTGGCGAACGCCAAATGGTATTCGCCGGTCCACTGGCTTTTCGAGTTTATTCCCCTCCTCGAGAACTTCCGGGTACCGCCCCGTCCGCTCATGGTGGCGGCCCCGGCGGTCCTGGCTATAACCGCGGTTGGCCTGGAGACGGTCCTCCGGTCGACGGCCTTCCGCCCCCGGCTTTTGGCGATCGTGTTCGGAGTCTCGGCTGCCGGAGCGGTATGGTGGGTGAACACGTCCTGGTTCAAACCGCTCCGTTGGGTCTGCGACGCCGTCCCGGGTCTTCACGGGTTGCCTTATCCGGCGTGCGCGGTGACGCTGGTAGTCGTTGCCGTTCTGGCTCTGGCCGCCGCCGGCTTCTGGGCCCGGCGGCTGGCACCCGAGCGCCGGCAACTGATCTACCCGGTGGTCATGTCGGTCATCGCGTTAATCGCTCTGGTAGACCTCTACCACGCGACCCAAGCCATCCCGAGGGTAGACGAAAGCCGGTTTACCCCGTCCCTGCGTCGAATCATCGGAGAGCTGAAAGCGAGGGACTCAGGGCCGTTTTTGATCGGCCTAGGGATGAAGACCCAGGGATTTGCCGGCCAGTCTGGAATGTATATCAACAAGGGAGTAAGGTTCGAATTCGCGGAGCGCGGCATCGCGGTGGCCGATGACGTATCGCCCCTGGTCCCGGAGAAACAATACAAACATCAGGTCATCGGACTCGACCAGCGCATGCGGTACAGAGTGGTGCCCGATTCATCGGAGTTCTTCATACCGGAAGGATGGTCGCGGCTCATGGATGACGGAGAAGTGATCGTCATAGTCAACGGTGAAGCCCAGGGTGACGCCTGGCTGGTGAATGCGGGGGATATCACGCCGCTGCTAATGGAAACTTGGGAGCCCGGCCGGTTTGTGCTCCGGACGGAAGCGCCCGCCGGCGCGACCCTGGTGGTTCCGGCCAATCCCTTTCAGGGCTGGCGAGTCTCCATTGATGGAGGCCCGTCCCGGCCGGCCATTGAGTTTGACGGATACGTGGCTACGCCTACCGAACATGGCGAGCACACCTACGAATTGGTCTACAAGCAGCCGATGCTGCCCGCCGTTCTGGTGCTCGGCGCGCTACCCTGGATGGCCGTCGGGGCCCTTCTGGTCTGGGTTTTGTTGCTTCTGGTGCGGGGAGGACCCGTCCCCTTCACCTCGGTCGAACGCGATTGAACCGGCCGGAGCACCAAACGCTCTATCTCCAACCCAGGTGGCGCCGTTACAAATTCTCGACGCTCGGTAAGCGTCATTCCTCGGGAGATGGCGCTCCGGTCATTGAGCGCGCCCCATTCCAGCCGGCCAGCTTCCCCATCATTTAGGAGAATAAAATGGCAAGAGTGCTGTTTGTATATACGAATATCAATGGCTTTCACGAAGATACCTACGCCTTCGGCTTGGCGAACATCATCAGCGTAACCGCCCAAAGCGGGCACGAGGTGCGCGCCGTAATCGCCCACACCCTCGACGAATACCAGAAAGTCTACGACGCCTTGGAAGAATTGAAGCCCCAGGTTGTGGGGTTCTCCACCGTTTCGTCCCAGTTTCACTATGTCCTGGATCTGGCCAAAGCGATCAAACGACTGGATCCGAATGTGATCAATGTCTGTGGCGGGGTACACCCCACCATCTACCCGCAATGCATCACCGAGACTGAAGCCCTCGATGCAATCTTTGTCGGTGAGGCGGAAGAGGCCTTCGACGACTTCATGGCGCGGGTCGACCGCGGAGAGTCATACTTATCGTGCGACAACCTGGCATACTCCGACAATGGACGGTTGGTCCGCAACAAACAGAAACCATTGGTGAAAGATCTAGACGCGCTGCCTTTCCCCGACCGGGTCCATTATCCCTATCTTGAAACGATCCAGCACGCTGGGTACGCCCCGTTTTTCTTTTCTCGGGGATGTCCCTTCAAGTGCACCTATTGCAGTAACCACGCCCTTGCCCGGGCGAAGGGGGAACTGGTCAGTAGTCTCCGCTACCGGAGCCCCAAATCCTGTGTTCAAGAGATCGAAGAAACCTTGGATATGTACCCGTCCACTGGGCGTATCGGCATTGTTGACGACATTTTCGGCTTGAACAAGAAGTGGCGCAACGAGTTCCTCGAACACTACAAGGAGCGTATTTGGGAGAAACGGGGAGTGAAGTTCTTCTGCCTGCTCCGCGCCGACGTCGTCGCGGGGAAGCACGGCGACAAGCTGGATTTCGTCGCCAAGCTGAAGGAATCAGGATGCGCCGGCATTAGTTTTGGTGTCGAGTCCGGCAACGAGTACATTCGCAATGAGGTGATGGGCCGGGGCATGAGCCAGGAGACGCTGGTCCAGGCCTTCAAGCTCACCCACGAGAATGGCCTATACACAAACGCCTTGAATATCATCGGAGTCCCCGGTGAAACCGATGAAATGATCTGGGACACAATCAAGCTGAATCGCAAGATCAAGCCTTTGATCAGTTCCTGCAATATCTTCTACCCGTATAAGGGCACCAACCTCGGGGACTATTGCTTCGACAACGGACTGGTCGATTTGGAAAAGTTCAATCGCTTTTCCAATGAACGCCGTGAAACCACCCTCAACTATTCCCCCGAAAAACGCGCCCGGCTGACCTGGTACCACGATAACTGGGAAATCCTGGTGTACCCTTACAGCGTCAAAAAACGGCTCCATAAACTTATCGGGAAGACCGTCCTGTGGCGGTCATTGAGGCGGGCGAAACGTCTGGCAACCAGGGCGGTCCGTGTGGGCTCAATGTCTCGGCGACGGGGCGTCAAGATGCCCTCGAAACTCTGATGCTTCTGATCGTATGAACATTCTAGAAGAATTGGACCGCGTTTTCGATCTGGAGATAGACACCCTGGGAAAGGTCCGCCAATGTTTGGACGGTTCCCACATCCGAGCCGCCGAGTTGCTTTTCGCTTGCACCGGCAAGGTTATAGTGACGGGGGCGGGGAAGTCGGGGCTTGTCGCCCAAAAGATCGCCTCCACGATGGTATCCACCGGATCGCCGGCCGTATTCCTGCACCCAGGGGATGGGTTGCACGGGGATGTGGGCATCATCGGGGAAGGCGACGTGGTGGTTGCCATCAGCAAGTCGGGGGAGACCGATGAGATCCTGAACATACTCCCCTACATCAGGAAGATCGGCGCGCCCATAATTTCCGTTACGGCCAGCCCCGAGTCCACTTTGGGACGGAACTCTGACCTGGTGCTGTTCACGCCGGTCGACGAGGAGGCTTGCCCGCTGAACCTGGCGCCCACGTCCAGCACCACCGCGGCCCTGGTGCTGGGCGACGCCCTGGCCATGGCGCTGATGAAAATGCGGGGCATCAACCCCGAGCAGTTCGCCCTCTTCCATCCCGGCGGACAGTTGGGCAGGAGGCTGCTGCTGACCGTGGCGGACATCATGCGGGCCGGCGAGAATAACCCGGTGATCCAAGCCGAAGACACGGTCCGAAACATGCTTTCCCAGATCACCGGCAAGCGCAGTGGCGCGGTCTCAGTCGTCGACGGCCAGGGGCAGCTCTTGGGGCTGATCACCGACTACGACATCCGGAAGGTGCTGGAGCAAGGGCTCGACGTTTTCTCCGTGCGGCTAACGGACATCATGAACAAGGGAGTCACCCACATCTATTCCGACGAAATGGCCGTAGCCGCCCTGAACTTGATGGAGAACCGGGACAAGCCATTCCTCTTGTTGCCGGTGCTGGACCGGGAAACCGGCAAAGTGGTGGGAATGATCCACATCCACGATCTGGTAGCCAGAGGCTTGTGAAGAAGGTTGTTCTCTGCAACAAGCTTGGCCGCTTGAAAACCCTCTTGAGGGACGGCCCGGGCCCTTTCCGCTACCTGAACCTCATGGACACCGGTGAAGGCCGTCTCATGGGCGGCCTGCTGGGTCAGTGTCCGGACGCCGAGGAAGTTCCCAGGGACGCGCTGTTCCTGGATCGCAGCGAGGACTTCCGAAAAAGATACGTCCGGTTCATGGGCCAGTTGAACATCGGCCACCACTCCATGGGCTGGTGGGCGATGCCCTTCACCAACAAGAATCCTCTTTCCACGTGGCTGTGCCGCAACACCGCCTACTTTCTGCTGATCAGGGATGTCTTCGGGAGCGATCCCAGGCCGTTGCTGGTCCTCACCAACAGTGGGGACCTGGCAGCGCAGGTGTTGGCTTGGGCCGGAACGGAGGGCATCGAGGCCGCCAACCTGGTCAGCGCTCCCGGCAAAATGAGGAGGCTCCTCAAGCTGCACACCCCCAGTGGAATTCTGAGAGCGTCACTCCGTACCATCGTGCTTTGGGCCTTCAGCAGGCGATACCGGCCCGCCCGGAACAGAGGCGATGACCACCTGGTGATCACCACCCTCACCCATCCCCGGTCCTTCGCGGCCGTCGGCGGCTATCGCGACGCTTACTTTGGCAACTTGGCGGACTACGCCACGGCGTCGGGGCACAAACCGGTAGTCCTGGCCATGGTCATTGAGCAGCCGTTTCAACAGCTCCGGAGGCTCAAGACGCTCCAGCCCGCCGTGCCCATTGTCCCCCTGGAAGCATGTCTTTCTCTGATGGCCATTCTGGCGTGCACGATGAAGTCCCTCGGCGTATACTTCCGTCCGCTTCGGCTGCGGGGCCCCGTCGAAATCGACGGTGTGGACCTTAGCTGCCTGGTCAAGAGAGCCGTCAATGAAGCGCGTCACTCGGGTGACATCTTCTTGAATCTCCGCGTGTACTTCAGCGTCAGGCGGATTTCCCAAGCTATTCGCGTGTCCCGCTGCCTGTACCCCTATGAAAACCGGGCCTGGGAAAAGATGCTCCTCTTGGGAATGAAGAGCGCCTCGCCGGAGACCCGGCTCGTGGGATACCAGCACGCCTCCCTGACCCTGAGTCACACCAACTTCATGCTCGCGCCGGCTGAGGCAGAAATCACGCCCCTTCCGGACTCCATCCTGACCACCGGCAGGGTCGCAACGGAGTGGCTCGAAAGAGAGGGGAACTACCCTCAGGGGATGTTCCACACCGCATGCGCTCTTCGCCAGGGCCAGCCGGTCGAGGACCGGGCCGAGACCAATAATTCGGGGAGGACCCGAGTGTTGGCCGCCCTGGCGACCAGCCTGGTGGAGTACGTGAACACCCTGTCGTTCCTCGAGCGTGCCTTTGGCAACGTGGACGGTTACGACCTGCGCATTCGTCCCCATCCGGAGATTCCCTTGGAATCGGCTCTGGCGATAGCTCCAACGGCCGGTCCGCGGTTCTACTCGGAGAGCACCGGGGCCCTGGCTGACGACCTGGGGTGGGCCGACGTGGTCCTCTACGCTTCCTCCACCGTCGGCCTGGAGGCGGTGTATTCGGGTATCCCCGCGGTCTACCTGAACCTGGGAGACTTCCTGGACACCGACCCCATGTCCGGCTGGACCGGCTTCAGGTGGTCCGTAAAAGAGCCCTCCGAGTTGGTCGAGACCATCCAACGCATCCAGGACCTGCCGAGGGACCGGTTTCAAGAGTTGCAACAGAAAGGGCGGGACTATGTGGCCGCGTACCTGGCCCCGGTGAACAGCGGCAACATTCGCGCCTTCTGGGAGAAATAACCTCTGATGAGTTGCCGGCTCACCGTTTTGATGGCCGTCCGCAACGGCGGCCCCTACCTCCAGACCGCTATCGACAGCATCCTGGGGCAGACCTATCGCGATTTCCATTTCTTGATCGTCGATGATGCTTCCACCGATGGCACGCCAGAGGCGATCCGTGCCTATGACGACGATCGCATACAGTTGGTCTGCCTCGACAAGAACGTGGGCCAGACGGCGGCGCTGAACGTGGGCCTGCGCCAGGCGACAACGCCGTGGATCGCCCGCATGGACGCCGACGACTACTCGGCCCCCACGCGGTTTGAGGAGCAAATGGAGGCACTCGACGCCGACCCTTCGCTCAGCTGCCTGGGGACCTTTGCCTGGACCTTCCGCGACGACCCTCAGCTGGTTGAAGGGGTCATCAGCACCCATACCGGCCACGCCGACATCATGCGCGCCCTGCTGCGGGGGTCGCCTCTGATCCATGGCACCATCGTCGTCGGCAGAGAGGCCTTGCTTGAAGTGGGGGCCTACGACAGCCGCTATCGGTACTCCGCCGATGTCGAGATGTACGACCGGCTGCTGAACAAACACCGGGCCGGCGCCATTCCCCGGCAGCTGCTGGGGGTCCGCCGCCACAGTGAGCAAGGCTCCCGCACCAGAGTCGCCTTCGACGAGAACATCCAAATCTTCTCTCGCCGGTTGGCGACGGACAACTACTCCCCCGAGGAAGCCACAATCGTCCGCGCCCACCTCTCCCGCTACCACGTGGTCCGGGCGCACCACTTCGCGGGACGAGCGAACGTCTGGGGGTTCTTGAAAGACCTGGGCCGGGCATTTCAACTCTCACCGTCCAAGTATTTGCAGTCCTGTTTCAGGGTGTTCATTGTCGGCATGATCACCGAACGCAACCGGGCCCGGCTGAGGCAGTTGCTCTCGCGGAGGTCGCCCCGGTCCAACCCCCAATGACCTCGAAGCCGGTGGACCCATCGTTGCGTTAGCTTGAGACTCTTCATAACTGGCATCAGCGGACTGCTGGGCCTCAATCTTGCCTGGCAGGGCCGGGAGCGCTTTGAGGTAGGCGGGGCCTTCTTCGGGCATCCTGTTTCGATGGCTGGCATTGAGCCGGTGCAGCTGGACATCACGTTGCTGGAAGCTGCCGAGGAGGCATTGGCCCGTTTCGCTCCGGACGTGATAGTCCATACGGCCGCCTTGACCAACGTGGATGAATGCGAGACTGACGGCCCGCGGGCCCACCTGCTCAACGTAACGGCGGCCCATAACGTGGCGGTCATCGCCGCCAACCTCGGGGCCGGGCTCGTGCACATCTCCACAGACCAGTTGTTTGACGGCACGAAGCCCTGGACCACCGAGACCGACACGCCCGCTCCAACCAACAACTACGGAAGAACCAAGTGGCTGGCGGAGCAGGCGGTGCTGGGGGCCTGCCCCAACGCCCTGATCGTACGCACCAATTTCTACGGGTGGGGAACATCCGTCCGAAGATCGTTCAGCGACTGGATCATCGAAAACTTGGAGAGTCGCACCGAGCTGACCATGTTCTCGGACGTGTATTTCACGCCAATCTTGATCAATCAGCTAGTGGACACGATTATCAAACTGATCGGCCGTCAGGCATCCGGACTGTTTCACGTCGCGGGGAGCGAGCGGGTGACAAAACACGATTTTGCGTTGCGGCTGGCGGAGGCCTTCGGTTATCCCTCGGACCGGATTCGGCCGATCAGCGTAGACGGATTTTCGTTCAAGGCCCGGCGTCCCAAAGAGATGTCGCTCAACAGCGGGAAGGCCGAGGGCTTCCTTCAAATCCGGATGCCCACGGTGGTCGAAGGCCTGGAGCGGCTCCGCAGCCTGAGAGGCAGTGGTTGGCCTCAGGAGCTGCAAAACGCGATTCAAGACGCATCGCCGTCACATTAGGTCCCGGCCGCCCGTCCGCGAAAAACATTAGCGAAGGAATTGCCGCTTCGAACGCGGCCTTCCCAAAAGGCCGGGGCAGCGCAAGAACTGTTTGACCCCTCGGCTTCTTCGGGAGGGGCGTGGTGACAGGTTCCGCTCCCGCTCCCGCTCCCTCTCCGCCGCTACTCTGGTTTGGGAGCAGGACACTCGTTTAACTACCGGTCTAATATCGAGGGTCCGCGGTAAACCGTAGCTGGGGAAAGGAAATTGGCTGGCACCAAGCTCAGATACAAGGTCATTGTTGCCGCACCCACCTGCTTCTATTACCAAGTCACCCTTTTCCGGAAGCTGGCCGCACACCCGCGCATCGACCTGTTGGTCTGTTTCTGCTCGGATGAATCGCTGTATGCACGGGACGTCCACGAAATGTACAAAACGGACAGCAGCTGGGGAGATGAAGGGGAGTTGCTCGACGGCTTCAAATACAGATTCCTGAAAAACCGCTCTCTTTCGCCCTCTTACCTCAAGTGGCCTTTCGGGCTCATCAACCCCTTGAAAGATTATGTTGCTGAGCATAACCTTGAATCTGTGCACTTCTTCGGCTTCCAGGGCAGGAGCGAGATTGCCAAGTTTTACGCGGTCTCCGATGTCCTGGTGCTTCCGTCCCATCGGGAGACCTGGGGCATCGTCGTCAACGAGGCCTTGTGCTTCCGCCTCCCGGTAATCGTTTCGGACCAAGTTGGGGCCGGGAGAGACCAGGTGCGTGACGGCCACAACGGCTACCGGTTTCCCGCGGGAGACGTGGAGATGCTGGCCGAACGCATCGATCAGCTGATGGATTTGCCTGAGGACAAGAGGACGTTGATGGGAATCATATCATTGAAAATGATCACCGGATGGGCGGAAAGAGATTTGCCAGGATCCCTGGACGCCTAACTTGATTATGTCTACTCCAAGAAGTGAGGAAAAGCCCGGCGAAACCCTTCGTGGCGCTCCAGCAAATCGGGCACCGCGTCTGCTGTCCTCGTCCAAGCCATACTTGAACGCCCGGAGCTTTAGAGCAAGATGCCAGCAAACAAACTAGCTTACCGGGCCTATTCTATGGCCCGCTCTGTGGTCCGGGCCACCGGGCTAATCAAACCGGTGCGCAAGCTGATTGGGCCATTGGCGGGGCGGCTCGTCTTCAGAACCTTGCAGAGCGCCGGCGACGAAGTTGAGGTCCAGGGGCACAGAATGTTTCTTGCGTCCCAGGGCCGATATCCACCCCTGGACATGGCGATGGGAAGATACGAGCAAGAGACCACCAGCTTGTTCCAGAGCATAATTGAACCGGGGACAGTGGTTATCGACGTGGGCGCCCACGTCGGGTACTATTCCTTGCTCGCGGCTAGGAAGGCCGGACCGGCGGGCAAAGTATACGCCTTCGAACCGGAGCCGGCTAACCACAGCCTGCTGGTCAAGAACGCCGAACTAAACGGATACGACAACATCGTGCCACTGAGAAAAGCCGTCTCCAACCGGGTGGGCTCCTCAACCCTATATTTGACCTCGCTGGATAATGGCCGGCACAGCACCTATCGCCACGAATCGACTCAGACCGGGAGCGAGGTGGTTGAAACAACATCCCTCGACGCTTTTCTCGAATCCGAAGGCTGGCCTCCCGTGGACCTCGTCAAGGTGGATGTGGAAGGGGCAGAGATGGACGTTTTGGCCGGGATGGAGCAACTCTTGCAGAGGTCGGACCGGTTACGGCTCATAGTGGAATTCAACCCCAGCCTCCTGCGGAATGCGGGAGTGGACCCGGTGGAGCTTTTCAACCGGCTGTCTTCCCTGAATTATGAGGCCTCGTGTATTGACGAAAAGGGGGGCCTGCTGCCCCGAGAGGCCATTGACGTGCCCGCGCTGGTGGAGCGGTTGCAGGCCAGCGAAACCTCGGTAAACCTCTATTGCACGAAGCGATGAGAAGGCTTCGGGTCTTAACCTGCGCGTTCACCTGCTGCCCCCCGGGCCAACCAGGATTCACCGGCGGAGAAGACGTGCTTGGCTGGAACCTGATCAATCAGATCGCCCGGTTCCACGAAGTCTGGACCTTCACCCACGCCGAGGACTGCCGGAGTATTGAGCAAGCCCTGGCCGAGGAGCCGGTCCGCAACATTCATTTCTGCTACGTTGGCCTGCCTTCGTGGTTACGGCCCCTTTTGAAGTATCAAGGAGGCCACCAGTTCTACTACTATCTCTGGCAAATCAAAGCGTACTTTACCGCCCGAAGGCTTCAGAGGGATGTCGGATTTGACCTCTTCCACCACATCACCTACGCCAACGACTGGATGGTGAGCTTTATCGGGGCGCTGCTGCCGGTTCCTTATATCCGGGGACCTGGCGGAGGGGCCCACCGGACACCCAAAGGTTTCGAGCGGGAGTATCCTCTCGGCGGGCGGCTGTGGGAAAAAGTCCGGGGAGTGAGTCAATGGCTTTTTCGCCATGACCCATTGTTCATAAAGGGACAGGCTCGGGCCCGCGCCCTACTCGTTTGCAACCGGGAGTCCGTCGCCAGCCTGCCCAAGAAGTGGAGCGACAAGAGCTACCTTTTTCCAGTCAGCGGCGTCTCCTCCGGCGATCTGGCGCTGGAGACCCCGGCAAAATCCAACGACGGCCGGTTTCAAATTCTTTCGGCAGGCTCCCTGTTGCGGGTCAAGGGGTTCGGTCTGGCCATCAAAGCGTTCAAAGGGTTCCTGGACAGGTATCCGGAAGCCGAGTTCAGTATCGTCGGCAGCGGGCCCGAGGAGCCCAGGCTCCGTGCCCTGGCCCACCAGGCCCAATTGGGAACCAAGATCCATTTCCTGCCGGCCATGCCGCGAGACCAACTGCTGCTAAAGATGGCGGCTTCTGATGTCTTTCTGTTTCCCAGCCTGCGGGACGGCGGAGGCACGGTGGCCATCGAAGCCATGTCGGTGGGGAAACCCGTCGTTTGCCTGGACACCGGCGGGCCCGGAACGCACATTTCCGAGGAGTGCGGCCAGAAGATCACACCCCGGACTCCCCAGCTTGCCGTCGATGAACTCGCGGATGCCCTGGAGCGCCTCTACTTGGACGAAGATTTGCGTACCAAATCGGGCGTGGCGGCCCGCCAGAGGGCCGAGCGGCTGTACCACTGGGATCGGCTGGGCGAGCGGTTAATGGAGATCTATGGACGCGCTCTGGGTGATGGCGCGACCAGATAGACATAGTTGAGCCCGATGCTTGAATTTGCACGGGGCCTGCGTTCCTACGCGGTCGCTTTTCTGCCGGTCGGGCTCTGGGGGATTCTTTGGCTTAGTCTGGCCGGAGGGAATGCCAGACAGGTCTTTGATCCACAAAGTGCCGGGGGATTTTTCCATGGGATTCGCGCCGCTATCCCCCTGGTGGCCGCTTCCCTGGCTGGGCTGTTCATCCTCTATAAGTCGGGGCAGCTGCGCCCAAAACGGTTCCTTATCCTCGGTCCTCTAGGGCTCGTCGGCTTGTACATCCTGGGCGCCGCGGGCGTTGTCCGTGGGAATGCCCCCATCATTCCCCTGGTGACCATTTCCGCGGCCGTGTTGTACGTTTTCTTGAAGTCGCGCCAGCTACGCCAGCAACGGTTCCTTTTCCTCGGTCCTCTTGGTCTCACCGCCTTGTACGGTCTGGCCGGGCTCTTCGCCTCCATGGCTATGTCGACAAACAAGCCGATGGCGATATACTGGGCGGCCTCGTATCTTTCAGTCCCTCTCGTTCTTTGGGCCGGCGCCTTGGGAAGCGGCGGCCTGACCTATTCGCGCCGGATTGTCAAACTTATCCGAGTTTTCCTTCTCCTGTCGATAGGGTTGCTTTTCGTGGCAGCCCTCCTCTACCTGGAACTGGGCTCCGTGATCCTGGACCCTTCGGCCTGGCCGAATTGCAACCTCGACAAGCCCTGGCTGCCACTGACCCGGGAGCTACTCCGACCCACCGGGGTTGGACGATTGGCCGCTTTGGCAGCGTTGATCGCCGTGAGCGGAATGTTCACAAGAACCGGGCGGTTCTTGTGGATCCCTGTCCTGTTGGTTTCCATCGTGTTGCTGACGACCAGCGGCGCCAGGACTTCAATGGCTGGCTTCGGATTGGCGGCGTCTCTGATGCTCCTGCTCTACGCCGGACGAAAGGCGGTAGTGGCGGGGGCCATCGCCCTGGTTCTGTTCGGCCCCCTGGTAGCGTTCACCGACACGGGACAGGACTTCCTGAAAACCTGCATGTTCCGCAAGTGGGTCAACCAGAGCGTAACATCACGGCCGGTAGTGGAGCCCGCAACACAGTTCGAAGTGCCGGCGCAGGCATCGGAGTCGGTTCCGCCCCTGCCGGCGGAGGCATCGGAGTCGGTTCCGCCCCTGCCGGCGCAGGCATCGGAGTCGGTTCCGCCCTTGCCGGCGGAGGCATCGGAGTCGGTTCCGCCCCTGCCGGCGCAGGCATCGGAGTCGGTTCCGCCCCTGCCGGCGCAGGCATCGGAGTCGGTTCCGCCCCTGCA
>Ga0187827_10002374_pt1 | contig 25889 bp, 22 predicted proteins | sample ETNtaG_39_FD_167969 | JGI IMG/M metagenome (GOLD analysis project Ga0187827, IMG submission 167969) | Marine microbial and viral communities from oxygen minimum zone, Eastern Pacific Ocean - ETNP2014_SV_150_PacBio MetaG (Illumina Assembly) | ecosystem: Environmental > Aquatic > Marine > Hypoxic... | reverse complement strand
GCAGGACAGTCAATTTTATCATAAACAAGAAAAATGAGCTGTTTTCTCCTCAAATATTTTGGTCTATTTTTCGCCACTATTTTTCAATGAAGAAATATCAGATTCTTCAGGATTCAATTGGTTGTATTAATGTTCTCTATTGCAAAAACCATGAATCAAACAGCCTTGAACGGGATATTCAGGAAATAGAGAAAAAGATAAAAGAATCTCTCGGTTATGAAATGAACATAGACTTTGAAGAAATTGAAAATTTTAGTCCCGGCAAGAGAAAATCAGTTTTTTCAAAATTAAAACCTTCGCTTTATTAATTACGTATTAGTAATGTACTCTTCCTTTTTTGTCAAAAATCTTATTGGGGTATCTGAATATTACTCCCTCGAAATTTCCTCATTCCTAAAGGAACGTTATATAAAGAGATCGTCTTTTGTAAAAAGATACGCTTCTACGTTTGCCTTAACAGCGGGAGCAAGTGTAACGGGATTTATAGATTTCTTTCAGTTTCTCAAGATTATCCATCTCGCTTTTTTTACTGTGGAGAATGGTGGTGTGTACGCTGGAAAAAACATAAACCAACTTTTATTTCCTCATTTTGAAGAATATATTATCGGTATTTGCTTTATTAAGACTGCTTCTGTTGATAAAAAGTCTTTAAAAGAGATTGGTAAAAAGCATTATTGTATAAATATTTGTGGTAATCATATTTTACTTTTCTTTAGAAAACCGGTATTTCTTGATCTGGAGTATGTAATTCTTATTTTAGGAGAATTAGTGCCGATTAAATACTTTATTCATAATAAGCTGTTTCATCAAAAACTCCAAAGTCTCTCAGGTGTTTCCAATAGACTCAATAAGAATGCAACTGTCCCAAAACCTGTTATCGCATTAAATAACAAGACATCTTATGGTCAAATTGTTTCTCTTGTTAATTCTAAAAACAAGGAATCATATGAGCTGTATGCAAAGACAATTGGTCTTGCCTTAAGGAAGTTTGGTTTCTTCTTTATGGAAGTCGACATTTGCAATAAAGAATTAAATATTTCTGATTTCAAGAACTCTTCATTGGTAATTATAGGGCAGCAAAGGATAATAGAAGAATGTTCTGACATGAGGGATATTGAAGCGTTAGACGGTTTGAGCATTTTAAATTGTGACTATGTTTCACTGCTTAACAATTGTAGTCTTAGGGGACGCTGGCTTCCAGAAGGTAAAATACAAAGATATATATCAAGGGGCATTAAGATTGATGAGCCAAGTTTCAAGATTAATCACTACAAAATAGAAAGGCCCTTAGAAATTAGATTTTACAAAGAGGCAGGTTTCTACCTTGTAGATAATACCAACGTGAACAAGTGCGACAAAGAGCCTTCCATATTCAAGCTGGACAATGGACGTTCTTTCGGTATATATCGTAATATCACACACCGGGCAAAAGTGTTTCATTATTTAATGGATCAGAAAAGCGTTATTCGGGATGATGCCGGAAGTCTTAATGAAACATTAATCATTTATAAACGCCTTATAATTAACGCGGCAAAAAAACCCCTTGTAGTAAAAGAATGTCCAAGGTTCTTGTTCCTGAAGCTTGACGACTGCTCGTTGGATAAATCCGAGCGTCATTTAGAGGAAATCGGTAAAACAGGCTTTTTTGCCAATGTCGGCTTGCTAATGTTCGACGTTTTAGCTGATAGAATGCTTTCGTTTAGAAGAATGCAATTTTCATCCATCAGTTTTACCCCGCACGCGGGAGGATGGAAACATTCCTTTTGGAAGAATATAATTAAGAATAAGGATTATCATTCAGATATTTTAAATCGAAATAAAGAATATCTAAAGGCATATTCTGAAAACTTCAAGATTCACTATTCTCCTGTAACGCACACTCACTTTTATTCAATGGGTGCCAATGCAATTCCCGTATTAAAAGACATTGGGATTAAAGCAGGGATTATGAACTCCCCGCCACGTTCCAATAATAATCACTTTGTTAGTATGCCCATGGGTCATCCGTCTTATGGTTATGGCTTTTACGAGGAAGGATTCTTTTATCTGAATTTCGAGGATTACAATAAATTCAAATATGAACAGGAAAATAGATGGGATTTCTTAAAGCAATGTTCGAAAATAAACGGGAAAGGCGATGTTTCAAAAGCTGTACAAAGGGGATATTTTGCCGTACGCAAAGCGTTTTTATCAGGTTTTCCGGCGATACTGTCTACGCATGAGTTTCGAATGCTGCGTTTTTCTCCCCATGAAATAAGAGAAATACTTGAATGTATTTTGAGGAAATTGGATCGTGAAAATATGACTCCAGTTTTAATGGACGATATTTCCGTTGTTAACTATTTGAAAAACTATATTTCCGTTCAGTTTAAGGATACAATGGAAAGCAACGGTAGCATCACCATGAAAACTACTGGAGCCCCGTCTGTAAATATGAAATTTACCGTTTATGGTAAGAACGGTCTTTCCAGGGAGGTGATATTGCCAAAGGGACAGTCGGTACTAACATTCAATAGAAAGAGTTATGTTTAAGACTGATAGTGAATTAGACGCTGACTATTTTATGGAGCGCTTTCAAAAAGTTGTTGATAACTATGGCGACAACATCTTTGTGTATGACGTTATTACAAATGAGAAGGTTACGTACGGTGAACTGGCTTGTAAAGTATCTCGGTGTGTGGTGAACCTTCAGGATTACATACAGCACTCGTCATCCGTAGGGATAATTCTTGAGAACAGCATAAACTTTTATTTAACCAGTCTTGCTCTTATAAAGTTAAATTGCCAACTATTTGTTTTTCATCCCGACTGGACAAAAACAATTATTGGTAATCAAATTAAAATTATGCCTTGCACCCACTACGTAGTCTCCAATAATCTGCAAAGCAAGATCGATATGGCCGTTTTTCAAGAAAAGGGAGTTTCTGCGATAACCACAGTTTCTGATGATTCTACTAAGTATGAGCGGATTATATCTGGAGCAGGCACTTACAAAAAAGCAGGTGATAATTACATCCACCTTGCTACATCTGGGACCACGGGTATAAGTAAGTGGGTGCCAAAGGACATACGGGAAATTTACGAAAATATGATGGCTTGGGCTGAGCACGTGAAACTAAATGATAAAGATATCATTCATTCGGTATTACCCCTTTGTACCGCAAATGGATTCTACATTACCTTTATGATGCCTTTATGGACGGGTGCTTCCATTGTAATGGATAAAAAATTTGCTCCCCTATACTGTTCTACCTACCTGAAAAATGTAATAACTTTCAAAAGTACAGTCTTGTCGATTGTGCCGACGATTCTCTACTTAATAAACAAACTGGTAAAGGATGCTTTATGCAATGAATTCAGAACGAAATCAAGTGTGCGTTATTCTATTTGCGGCACCGCTCCTTTGGACAGCGAGCAAAAGAAGAAATTTGAACAGCGTCTTAGCTTGCCGGTGTATTATAATTATGGCATAACAGAAACACTATTTATATCTTCACAGAATAATGATTGCATGGACGATAAAAGCACGGGGTTATTAATTAATGGTGTTTCTATTGAGGTCTCAGAAGCGGGAGAGTTCATTGTGCAAGGTAATTATCCCTTTAAAAATTATTTTGGTGGAAGGTACGAGGGATTTACCGAGAATGGGAAGTTTAAAACCGGTGACGTTGGATATATAAAAGACGGTTTGGTGTATGTTACTGGTCGTATTAAAAATATTGTAATCAAGGGAGGTTTTAACATCTATCCGGCAGAAATAGATTTTTTTATTATTAGAAAATCATTTGTTGTGGATACCTATACTTTTGGAGTTCCAAATGAAATACTGGGGGAGGAAATTTATTCCACCGTAGTCATAAAGGAAGATATTACCAGAGCGGATGCGCAACGGGAAATTCTGGAATATCTCCGTGAACAATTGCCGCCTTATAAGATTCCCACAATTTGCTTTGTAGATAAAATTAATAAAACGCCCACCGGCAAGCCCATAAAAGAAAAGATGTTAAGTCTTGTACAAAATAAATAATTACGGTAATTCAGGATAATGAGCAGAAACCAAAAAATATTTATTTCAGGAGGAGCCGGTTTCATCGGTTACCACTTGGCTTTAAAGCTGACAGAACTAAAGAATAATGTGCTCATTTATGACAACTTCGTAAATTATCTTCCCCCACTGGTTTCGAATTATGAATATAAATTACATTTTCGAATGAGTAACTTAAGGGATAAAGCTAAGATTGTAAGAGGAAATGTATGTAACAAGTATCATCTGAATCAAGTATTGACCGACTTTGAGCCAGATGTCATCATAGACCTTACGGCAATCCCTGTCGTAAAGTTAGCGAATGAGTTTTTTGAAGATAGTGTAAACAACAACCTGTTGAGTGTTTGTGCCTTATTGGAGGCCGTTCGGGCAATGAAAGATATCAAGCAATTTATTTACATTTCGTCCAGTTATGTCTATGGAGATATTGTAAAGGATTCTGTAGATGAGAATGATGCATGTCTTCCAAAGGATATTTATGGTGGAACTAAGTATTGTGGCGAGGTTTTAACGGAGTCATTTTCAAAGATGAATGGAAGCAATTATACTATTATCAGACCATGCGCCGTATACGGCCCAACTGACGCCAATATGAGGGTAGTTGCAGAATTTATTCAACGCGCCTTGAACAACGAAACGATAATTATAAAGGGTGACATTGACAATCGCATTGATTTTACTTACGTTGACGATCTTGTTTCCGGTATTATCTTAAGTATAAATAGTGAAAAGGCATTCAATCAAACATTCAATTTGACGTACGGTAAAGCCAGAAGTCTCATGGAATTGGCCGATATTGTTTGCACTTTTTTCCCGCAGGTGGAATGCAAATTTCAACAGGGAGAAATAAATGGGTTGAAAAGGGGGACATTAAGTGTTGAAAAGGCAAAATCCGTATTGGGCTATGTACCTGAATATTCTCTGGAGAATGGAGTTGAAAACTATATTGATTTTATCAAATTACATGGGGATATGATTTGAAGAGTATTTCTGAGGGGAAAATTACTCCTTTGGTAAAAACATCTATGGATAATGCGGAGATAGAAGCGGTTACGGAGGTTATTCGCTCCGGCTGGGTATCTCATGGAGAAAACAATAAGGTTTTTGAGCGTGAATTTGCCGATTACATAGGTGTAGATTATGGAATAGCTGTCAGCAATTGTTTTGCTGCATTGTACTCAGTTCTTGTATGTTCCAATATTACTGGAGAGGTGTTGGTTCCATCATTCACGTTTGGTGCGACGGTAAATGCTATCCATCTGGCAGGTGCAAAACCAGTATTTGTAGATGTTGATTATGATACGAGAAACGTAAAGGCAAAATATATCTTAGAAAGACTGACTCCAGAAACACAAGCAATAATAATTGTCCATTATGGAGGCCAGATATGTGAAATGGATGAAATTATGGATATCGTGAAGGAAAGGAGTCTCTTGTTAATAGAGGATAGTGCACAGACAATTGGATCGACTTACAAGAATAGACAGGCAGGCTCTTTCGGTGTGGGCTGTTTCTCTTTTTACGCAACAAAGAATATTTCTACGGGAGAAGGGGGCTTAATAACTCTCAGCGACTCTGAATTACATAGCAAGCTATTATTATTTATTTCGCATGGTATAAACAGGGAAAGTAGAGGACCGAAATGGAAAAGAGAAGTTGTAATGGCAGGTATGAACCTCAGACTGAGTCAAATTAATGCAGCAATAGGAGTCGTCCAATTAAGAAAGCTGAATACACTTAATAAAAAAAGGAGAGAAATTGCTTTAAAATATAATGAATTCTTTACCAGACTTGAAGGTGTCAAAATTACTGAGACGGTTCCTCAGTGTATTCATGTCTATCAAATGTACACTGTCTGTGTTGAGCCTGCCATACGAGATGTTCTCGTAGACAAATTGAATCGCAGTGGAATAATGGCTTCTGTGCATTTTGACCCTCCGGTTCACATGCATTCTTATTATAAAGAGTGTTCTGGAGATGTACGTTTGATGAATACTGAAAAGCTTTCTAAGGAAGTAATTTCTATTCCTATATATCCAGGCATGAGGGAAGATGAGACTGGATATGTATGTACTATCTTTGAAAATATCTACAACGATATAAAGCATGGTTATGACCAGTGTTAATGTTAGCGTGATTATTCCTATCCATAACGAGGAGGGAACACTGAGAGAGTTGCATCAGAGAATTACCGGTGTTTTCAATCTGTTGCCACACATAAACAAATATGAAATAATATTTGTGGACGATTGTAGTAACGATGGGAGTAATACAGTTCTGAATGAAATACAAGGGATAGATAAAAAATGTATTATTTACGAGCATGATAAACGAATGGGGCAAACAGGAGCTTTTAAGACGGGATTTGATAATGCCAGATATGAAGTGTGTATTACCATGGATGGCGATCTACAGGTTTTTCCAGAAGATATTCCGAGACTACTTGAACATATGAATTGTTGTGATCTGGTGAATGCCAGAAGAAGGATGCGCAAAGATAAATTTATTACAATATTATCTTCTATGTTTTACAATTTGTTAACAAAGGTAATCTTTAAATCTCCTGCCAGCGATTCAGCCAGTAATTTTACCGTAGTCAGAACTCATTACGTAAAGAATCTCAATATGCAAAAGAACGACCATCGCTATATTGTTCCAATAGTTATTGGCCGAGGAGGAATAATCTTTAAAGAGATAGATGTTGATCATTTTCCCAGGCAGTATGGTAAATCGAAATATAGTCTTTTTAAGGCGTGGCAAGGAATTTTCGAGCTTTTTGAGTTCAAGCGTAGATTAAGAAATGGGCTATACAGGTAATAAGGTTGGTTCTACGGTATATTCAGACTTTTGTTTGAAGCATGCTCCAAGGGTTTTAGGTTCGGTGGATAGAAATTTCTGTTCTCCAACGTTCGGCTGTGCAGATTGGAGGTATTGGCATGATAAAGTTATAGATATTCCTTCCGGACATGACCAGGAAATCATATATTTTTTGGCTCTTCTCTATAGTACTAAATTTGAGGGTAATATATATTATAAGAACAGTGTTATTTTAGAGTATATTCGAGCGGGAGTACGTTACTGGACCTCAATTATGCATCGACAAGGCCACCTAGACGAGTTCTACCCAAATGAAGCCCAATTGGGTGCCACGGCAATCGTTGCGTGGGCTATGAGTGAGACATACTTGCTTATTAAGTCCTCTCTGACAGTGAGTGAAGAAGCGTCTTTTTTGAATGCTCTGACTAAATCTGGATCATGGCTTTGTAGAAATGATGAGAAAACCAATCTTGCCAACCATCAAAGCCAGGCTATGTTGGCAATATATAATATACATAAAATTACTAATAACAGTTTCCTGTCACAAGGTCTTCAGATTAGAAAAGACAGAGTACTAAAATTGTTCCATGGTGAAGGGTGGTTTGAGGAATATGATAGATTTGATTCCGGATATTTGACCACAAATCTGAGTTTTATATGCAGATATTGGAAGTATTCAAACGACGAGAGCTTTTACCCTATAATGCTAAAATGCTTGGATATGTTACGATATTTTTTTCTGCCGGACTATAGATTTGGTGGGATTATTGGAAGCCGCAACACAAAACACTGTTGGCCGTCGTCATTTGAAATACTGACGGACCGGTGTGATTACGCAAAATCTCTTGCCGCTTTTTACCGGCATGGATTACATAAGGAATATGTGTTTAATCCATCTTTTCAGGATAGGTATTTTGTTCAACAGTTATATGATTATCTGTGGAGTTACAAGAACGCATCTGTAGAATTAAAAGATATTAAGCCACTTCCTTTCCTTGATGAATCTTTTCAGAAATATTTTAAAGACGCCGGTATTCTTGCCATAAAAAATAGTGTAGGGCAATGTATGTTGATAAATGTAAAGAAGGGCGGCGTTTTTCACTATTGTAGAGTTGACAAAAATAATAATATTCTAAGCAGGAAGACTGACTCAGGGATTGCTGCCAAATTGAATAATGGAAGAGTCATCAGTACAGATTATTACGGCAGGGAAGGTAATGCCTCGCTCAGGAAAGGCAATGGGACTGTAAAGCTGTTTATTCGTGGGAGGCTTTATTACTGCAACTATATAGTGCCTAACCCTTTTACTTTCAGCCTTTTCAGATTATTTAATTTAACTTTCGGACAGGTAAGTTTTGTTAGAAAGACCTTCCGGTATTATATTGCAAGGATGCTGGTGATGCATAGGAAGAGGTCACCTGTGAATTTTGAGCGAGAAATTATAATTTCGAAAGATAAGGTTGATGTTACGGATTATGTCGAGGTGGATACACGTTTTAGAAATACAATCAATTCAGTCTTTTTCGGAGGTGTTTTTGCGAATGTTTATACTCCCTATAGTAAAGGTTTTGAGATTGCGGATTTATATAGCGCCCCCAAAGTTTTTGATAATATTAACAATTCAACTGTAGAATGTAAACGAGAGTTGTAAGCGGAAGTAAAAACCTGCCATGCCCATACCATCAAGAGATATAATTGTATTTACCGAATCTGAAAACCGTTGGGTTATTATGAATGTTTTTACTCGTACCAGCTTAGGAGTAAATAGCGAGGCTTTGAAGGTGTTGAATTTAACAAGCTATCATAATATTAACGAATTACAAAACTTATTTGGTACTGACGCCTTCAAAGTCTGGGAAATAGAGTGGTTCTCAAACTATAAAGGGTTGTTTGCAGATCCTACTCGGTATTTACGTAAATATGAGGATTGGCCGGAACCTGAAGTCGTTGATGTTATGGACTTGGTCTTGCGGTTAAAAAAACACTATTTGATTGTAGACGATGAGGCTCAATATCGTTCATGTTTTGCTTCAAAAACGTCGTTATTAGACAGGAAACATTTTGGTAACTTTCACCAGCAGATGGGCCAAGAGTTAATGGTTAAGCATCGTGAATCTCCTGAGGAGTGGTGGGTAAAACAAAAGTTTTCTGGCGACAAGGAAAGTATACGAGAAGGTCATTATAAAGCGGTACAGGAGTATTTTTTAAAGAGCTACTTTAAGTCTAAGTTTTCAGAAGGAAATGTAATAGTTGACATCGGATGTGGGACCGGCTTTTATTCAAACTTAATGGCAGAGACTGGGGCCTTTGTTTTAGGCGTTGATCCACATGAGGAATATATTCAATCAGCAAAAAAGAAATCAATAGAGAATGCACGTTTTGAAACCCTGCAAGTGGGTGAAATTGGAGCTATGGACCATATTCCCACTGATAGCGCCGATTACGTGTTTATGAGCGACGCACTGCTTTTTTATTTTGTTCCTGTACTGCCTAAAAAAGAAAACAACATTCAAACGCTGTTGTCTGATATTTGTCGCATCCTAAAACCCGAAGGTTGTTTTATTAATGTTGAACCTCACTACATCTTTTGGCTTTTGCCTTGGTTAGGTAATTCTGATCGTCCTTTCACAATCCTTACGGAGTATATTGATAAGTCGTTTGGTGTTACACCAAGTATTAGTAGCCTTATCCAGGAGTACATAAAGGGTGGTTTTGCAGTCACTTGGATGGAGGAGCTCACACCTGATCCTACTTTTGAGGCTACGAACCAGAGGGCGTATCATTTTGCAAAGCAGTTTCCATTGTGGCAACTATTTGAACTTAAGCCAATGAGTAGTTAAAGCTACTATATGAATTTAAGAAGGTTGTAATATGGAAAACATTATAAATACACTTACTGACTACCTTGTAGATAAGATCCCTGGTGCCAAGATTAATATTCAGGAAAATATTATAGAAAAAGGAGTTATAGATTCATATGGGATTATAGAATTCATTGGCTTTATAGAAAAGAAATACGATTTAGAATTTAATGATGATGAATTGACAAGTGAGAACTTTGAATTTATAGCTTCAATCGCAAAGCTAATAAATACAAAAATGGCTTGAGTAAAGAATCACATGAAAAAGTATACACAAAAAGAATTAGAGCACTCTTTTAAAAAAATAGGTTTGTGCAAAGGAGATGTTGTTTATGTCCATAGCCGTTTGTTTACCTTAGGTATGATGGAAAATGTTAAATCTAAAGAGGAATTATGCGGAAGGGTCTTGGAATCTATATTTGAGGTCATAACTGACAGTGGAACGATTGTTGTTCCTGCATTCACGACTCAGACCGCGAGATATGGAGTTCCTTTTATTCTGGAAGAGACCGAATGTATGACCGGCATGTTTTCAGAATATGTAAGATGCCACAAAGATAGCATAAGGAGCCTTCACCCCGTATTATCAGTAGCAGCCATAGGAAAGTATAAAAACGAAATATGTGTGAATGCGTCATCATCAAATTGGGGATTGGATTCTCCCTATGATCGAATGTTTAAGATGGGATCAAAGACTTTAAATCTGGGGTTGGTTCCGTTTCACAATACTTTTTTTCATTATACAGAGACACTGTATAACTTGCCATATTTATATAATAAACTATTAAATATTGATGTATATCAGAATGGATACAAGGTCGATAAATCATTTTTTCTTTCTATTCATTATTTGGATTTTAACGTTATATACGACCTTGATTCACTTAATGCCCTTGAGGAAAAGGAAAAACTAGTAGAAAATATTCGCGTTGGCAGCAGCGTTATTTCCTGTGCTGAAAACAATAAGTATTGCTATTATGTTCTGAAAGCTTTGAAAGATAACCCTTACTTTTTGTTAAAAACCCCCCCTTTTTTTCGTCTAGGAGTGGTTCCTTTTGATGGCATCACGCAAGGCCGGGACAATAAATCAAAAACAGGCGCATATGCTTTCCTTAAAGATTAACCCCACCAATTATAGTTCATAAGGACGCTATTTAAAATGATGACTAGCAAAGAAATGAAAAATATACTACAGGAGCTATATTTAAAAGACAGGACCTATGTGTCGGACGATTATGATTACTGTCTCAATTATTTAAAAGAGTATCTAGATTTCAATATCATTAAGGTCCCAAGTGGAAGATCCTACTGGCATTGGATAATTCCGGAAAAGTATACAGTAAAAGATGCCTATATACAGGACCAGGATACCGGTGAGGTCATTATTGATGCCAAAAATCATCCTTTACATTTAGGAAGTTACTCACAGGCTTTTGAAGGTGTGCTTGACTATAATGAATTGAAGGAACATCTTTATTGGAAAAAGGACGTACCTGAAGGGATACCTTATTATTTCAAATTCATGTATCGGCCTTGGGAAAAAGGCTGGAAATTTTGTATGAGTTATGACCACTTTCAAAAACTGAATAAAGACCATAAATATTATGTAAAAATCGAAACATTCTTTGATAAGGGTGAGCTAAAGATTGCCGAATATTTTAAACAAGGAGAAAGCGATGATACTGTTCTTCTCGTTTCCCATTTAGATCATCCCGGACAGGTTAATGACGGATTGAGCGGAACTGTGGTTGAATTGGCAGCTATGCTTGAGCTCTTAAGAAAAGAAACGTATTATTCTTACTCTCTTTTAATTGTCCAGGAATATATAGGGTCAGTTGCTTACCTGAATCAATGTAAAAATATTACAAATATCAAAATGGGTATTTTCTCAGAAATGTTGACTACTGGGCTGGAACTGCAACTGAAAAAATCTTTCTCCGGCAACACTTATATAGATAGAGTTGGTGAAATTGTTTTTAAAGATTATCTAGAAGAAAATGAAATAGTTAACTATTTTGACGGTCCTGGAAATGATGAACTTGTATTTGAGAGCCCTGGGGTAGAAATACCCTTTGTCTCTATAATGAGGGGGGAGTCTGACGGTAAAGTTTATCGACAGTATCATACGCACTTGGATAATATGGATCTTGTCAATGAGAGAGAATTGGAGGAATCCTTAAATATTATCAATAGGGTGATATCCGTTCTTGAAGATGATTGTTTTGTGAAACGGACTTTTGATGGATTTATTTGCTATTCTCATCCAGATTTAAATTTGTATATAGAGAAGAACAACTACCATTTATGCGGTATACAAGCAAGTGATGAAAATATATACAATTTGAGAAAATTTCTTTTTGGCGGTGTTAGGTATTTTGACGGAAAGCACCGCGTATCAGAACTAGCTTTAAAATTTAATATTCCTTTTGAATTGTTAATTTTCTTTGTCATGAAAATGAAAGAAAAGGCGCTCGTTTCTATATCTAAAAGGGCATTTTCTTAGGAATAATAAAAAACATTTACCTGTTTGAATATGCCCCTAAATCCCCTCTTGATATGAGTGGATTTAAAGGAAAGTCATTATTAAAGTTGCCTCAGCTTTCTGAGAACGTACCCTAAATCCTTTTAAAATTTTGATACAAGACTCCAATAAATGTTATCCAGTTGACCTCTCAGGCGTTAATGAAATAGGGTTAGAAAAGTGGCTTAAAAATTATTATATTCCAGTTAAAGGAAATGAAATCTATGAGATTTATAATAACGTTTTTGATCTATATGGCACATTATACTTAAAAAATCATAATGAAATTATCAAATGGGTGATATTGTCTCTTAGGATTCCGTTAATTATTTCCAAGAGTCTATATGAAGTATTGCGGATAATGAGGCTTAGGGAAAATGGATACGATTATATACTCACCAGAGAGAAAAACAAAATAACAGAAGATTTTATAGATAATCAGATGCTTAAAGTCTTTTCTCATAGCGCTTTGTCATTGAATAAGAGTAATAAAGTGAAAAATTATTTGAGATTTATTAAATATAATATATCTACATCCGGAATTCTTAATTTCAATTTTATCAGGAACCTCTCAGTTCCTGTGTTTCTTATCGGAAATCGATTCGCGCCGGAAATAGAAGCATACTGTGATGGATATGGTATCGCTCCAATTCAAATACCTCCTATGTTGTTTGGAGGTAATTATTCAAAAAGTTCTTCAAATTCTAAAGAAGAAGAGGAGCTCAATATTATTTTGGGCGATTTCTGGAATCAGATCAGAGCTAAATTTATGTTTATTGAAAAAAGAAGATTGGAGCTTTTGAAAAACAAGGTAAAAGAGATATTTAGTGAAGCTATCGGGTTTTTTCTATATAATTATTCTGTTTTGAAAAATATTAAGCCCAGGAAATTGCTTGTAAGTGGAATGGGGAGCCACAGTCACCGGCTATTCTCCGCCGCATGGAAACAGGCTGGTGGAACGGTGATAGGATTTCCTCATGGTAATGGTTACTGGTGTGGTTATGACCGTGGTTCAGTGACAGATGGATTTCTGTCCATCCTTGATGAATATGTTGCCAGTACCGTTGGACAGGAAAAGATATTGAAAGGTGCTATTAAACAATTTGAAACCGATTTTAAGACAGACGTAATTGTCAGCACAAACAGAAAAAATCTATATAAAGACTTGTTTGACAGGTTGCAGAAGAGTGGCCAGGTAAAGCGTATATCGAAAGTAATGATTATAGGGTACCCATTGGGAGATTATGTATACATTAACCCTAGCGAGTCTCATGGACTTGCTTATCTTCGTTTGGAAATAGAACTGGTGAAGATTTTAAAATCTGCCGGTTATTATGTGATATATAAAGCACATCCTATGACTCAAGATGTGGGGAAATACTTATTTAATGAATTTGCAGACGAATATTTAACAAATACCTTTGAAGATGTTTATGAAAGGGCGGATTGTTTACTGTTTACGTATGCTTATAGCACTACTTTAGGATTTTCTATGTTGACTAAGAAGCCGATTGTAGTGATGGATGTTCTTTGCGTTAATAGCAATCCCAGAGTCTATGATTTGATAAGAAAAAGATGCATGTTTATTGATGCCAAACCTGATGGAGCGGGTGGAATTGAATTTGATAGTAATCAATTAATTAGCTCCATTGGAAAAGATTGTAAAGAACCCAATTATGATATTCTTTACGAATATGCTTTTTAAATCATGATGAGTATTCCTCTCTCTTTCCCTGATTATACAGCAGATATAGATTGTTTTTTAAAACGATTATTCCCCATTGTTAGAAGTATTACCGGCAACGGAAATCGTGATACTTTGAGAGTCTTACAGGAAATCATTCCATTGACCATTAAAGAATACCCAACCAATCAAAAGGTGTATGATTGGGTTATTCCTGAAGAATGGAACATCAGAGATGCATGGGTTAAGGATTCTAAAGGGAATAAAGTTATTGATTTTAAAAACAATAACCTCCATGTGATGAGCTATAGCAGCCCTGTAAAGAAGAGAATGCATTACAAAGATTTAAGAAAGCATTTATTCTGTCTTCCCAAGCTTCCTGAAGCCATCCCATACCGTACAAGCTATTATGAAAATAATTGGGGCTTTTGCCTCAGCTATGATGATTTTCAGAAAAAATTTGATGTAAATTCCGAGTATGATGTATTTATTGATTCGTCTTTCACAGAAGGCACACTATCTATTGGTGAATTGATTATCAGGGGTAAAAGCAAGAAAGAGTATCTTATTTCAACTTATATTTGCCATCCTGCACTGGCAAATGATAATTTAAGCGGAGTTATACTTTCAGCTTTTTTGGCAAAAGAGCTCCTGAATAAAGTACTGAACTTTAGCTATCGTATTATTTTTGTTCCTGAAACCATTGGGGCAATTGCTTATTGTGCCAATAACGAAGATGAAATGAAAAATATCGACTGTGGTTTTTTGGTTTCATGCGTTGGGGGGCCAGGAACGATTGGCTATAAACAAAGTTTTAAAAAAAACCATTATATTAATGCGATAATAGAGAGGTCATTTCAAGGCCATAATGTAGATTATATTACATATCCTTTTGATATTAATGGTAGTGATGAACGTCAATATTCTTCACAAGGATTTCGTATTAATATGGCAAGTATAACAAAGGACAAATATTACGAATATAATTGCTATCATACATCGTTGGATAATCTTGATTATGTTAAAGCAGAGTCAATTAACAAAAGCCTGATGTTTTATCTCTGTTCCGTTAATCAATTAGATAAAAACATTACTTATCAAAACGTTTATCAAAACTGTGAAGTGATGCTGGGTAAACATGGGGTCTATCCCAAAATTGGCGGCATGCAAAGGCCAAATGACAATATTAATAATGAGTTAGACATAATTCGATGGCTTCTCTTTTATTGTGATGGCCATATGACATTACACGAAATATCGGCTGAAGCAAATATCACTATAGAAATTCTCTATCAAATAGCAATTAAGCTGGAAGAAAAGGAAATATTACGAAGAGTAGGATGAGTAAATATGAAATACGAGACGTGAATGACTTTGATATATGGGATGCCCTTGTAAGAGATTCAGAGTGTGGAACAATATTTTCATCCCATCATTATTTGCAGGCCGTAGATAGAAAGTATAGGCTTTTTTTTATCTACAAAGGTAGCGAGATTAAGGCAGGTGTTTCTCTTATGCTATCTGAAGATGAAAAGAGTTGTGAGCTAGATGATTTGGTAATTTATAATGGTATTTTGTTTCAAAATGATTCTACTAAAAAAGAAATTAAATCGCGGCTTGAAAGGTTTGATATTACATCTTTTGCCATAGAAGAGTTTGAGAGAAAATATAATAGAATCACGATGCGCCTTTCCCCGCCTTTTGAAGATATGAGACCTTTCTTGTGGCATAATTATCATTCAAGCAATCCTCTGGATAAATTTAAGATAGACTTGCGGTATACGAGTTGTGTAAATATTTCCAGCTTAGTGAGAGATCAACAGGAAGAAGAGACCGTACTTTTTCAATCCATGGAAACACTTAGACAGCGAAATATTAGAGAAGCGCGGAAGGATGGTGCCATCGTTAAGGAAGAAAACCAGGTATCTCTTTTTATTGCTTTTTATCGTGACTTAATGTTTCAACAGAACGAAACTGTTCAACAAAGCAAGTTAGATCGTATGCGGAGTCTTATAGAAACTTTGTTAAAAGAGAAGCTGGCAATTATGACCGTTTCTTTCAATTCCAGCGGAGGTATTCTTTATGCTACTATTTATGGTTTAGACAATAAACGGGCTTATTATCTTTTCGGCGCAGGTAATCTTAATGCTGAGGAACGCTATAAAGGAACTATAACCTTTTGGGATTCCTTTAAAATATTGTCCAAGAAATATGGTATCAAGGAGATTGACATGGAGGGCGTTAACAGTCCAAAGAGAGGATGGTTTAAACTAAGTTTTGGGGGAGATATAAGGCCTTATTTTCTTGTTGATAGAAGGAGGGATAATAGTGCCAAATGTTAGTGTAAATTGGCATCAACAAGAGGTGGATACCCAAGAAAGAGAATGGGCGTTTGTTCGCAATCAAGGGAATGTTATCAAATTTTTATATAACCGTCATCAGTGGTACAATTATCCACGCCTTTCGAGGATTGGGGCTTTTCCATTGCACGTTGATATTGAAGTGACAGCAAGGTGCAATTTAGAGTGTCCAATGTGTCCGCGACGACATGCAGATATTTCTGATTATGACCATATGGAGATTGATTTGTTTCACAAAATAGTAGATGAATGTGCTGATCATAATCTTTTTTCTGCCAGGCTAAGCTGGCGAGGCGAATCACTCTCACATCCAAATTTTCTTGATCTTGTTCATTACATAAAATGTGAAAAGAAAATACCTAATGTTTCTTTTCTTACTAACGGCCATTATTTAACTGAAAAAATAGCAAGAGGGCTTGTAGAAAAGGGATTGGACTATATATCTTTTTCTGTGGATGGTATTGACGCAATCTATGATAAAATTCGTGCTCCTGCAAAATTTGGATCTGTTTTTAACAATATAAAAAGGTTAAAAGAAATCAGAGACAGAGCAAAGGTAAAAAACCCTCAAATAAGAGTTTCTGGATTATGGCCTGCCATAGCGCAAAATAAGAGTGCTTATTTTGAAAAAATGAGCAAGCTGGCAGACAAAATAGTTTCCAATCCTGTTAAAGATTATGGAGTAGATGAAAAAACTGAATTTATTTCAGAATTTATTTGTCCACAGCCGTGGGAGCGCTTGTTTATAGGTTTTGATGGAAAGGTTCAGCCATGTCCAAACAGTGTTGAAAGACTGTATATAGGAAATTGTAAAAAAACAAGTTTAGCAAATTGCGTGCGGACCACATTGTGGGAAACATTGACAATTACTTTGCTTGCTCACGCTGCAGCTTCAGAGTTAATACCGATTACAAGGCTCAACTTAAAAAGGATTGGAGTGATTGGTCTCCAACTGAATATTTACCCAAAGTAAAGAAATAATTATTATGAATTTAAAGACAAAAGATTTGCAGTATATTATTGTAATGGGGTCAATTCGTTCCGGAAAAACCTTAATTGGTCGAGCTTTAAATATGCATCCTAACATTATTGTACAGCAGGAACCTTTTTTCTTTTTTTTCAAATTATGCTACACGATATTTCAACGTGATTTTCTCAAAAAAGACATTGATACGAGACAGCCCTTGTTACCGGATTTCTGCATATCCGGTCAAGAACGTAGACTTTTTGCTGAAAGTTTCATAGATATACAGTTTATGGGCCAGGATGTAAAGGAGTTAAAGCGTTTAACAATAAAACAGCAGGAATTAGGTGGTAATGAACGCGCCCCTGAAATCATTCCATTTCTTGAAATGATCAGAATGGGGAGTGCTATTGAAGTGCTCAAAGATTTATTGACTATTCTGGGCAAAGCTTATCAAAAGGATGACTGCCGATATATAGGTTTCACAGAAGCATGGTGTGATAAATTTATTGGGATATTACTAAATCTACAAGGTTTTTCATTTAAGTGTATCCATGCAATTAGAGATCCTAGAGCAATTATCGCATCTCGAAATGCTGGAAGAAATATAAAACAAAAATACGGAGGAAAATATCCTATCCTTTTTCTTATTCGACATTGGCGCGATAGTATAGCTTACTCTATTACCAACAGGGAGCATCCATACTATTTATCTGTTAAATACGAAGATCTGGTAAATTCCCCAAGACTCTGGTTCGAAAATATCTGCGAACTTCTTAATATCCCTTTTGATGAAGGACTTATACAGCCTGAAAGATATGTTGATGGGAGAGGACATGTTTGGAAGCAAAATACCAATTTTGAAGCTGGAAGCGGGTTTTCCAGTAAATCTCTTTTTAAATGGAAGGAAACATTATCAAGGCAAGAAATCGGTTTTATAGAATATATGTGTCGCTCTGAGATGGAATACTTCAAATATAGGTGTACACAAGAAGATTTCAATCTTCATGAACTGATTGATTATAATGAGAAAAAGGATGAAACACTATCTTGGCTGCTGCCTTACGTAAGCACTTTGAATGATAGTGAAATGTCTCTTGAGATTATGCGATATGCTTTGCTTAATATTGACAGTTTTGTGCCAGATGAAATAGTTCAATATCTTTTTGGTGATGGGAAAATATATAATACTTTGTTGGCCAAAGAGGCTAAATCTTAATAGAAACCAACTATGAATGAGCTATATTTTCGTGTTGAAAATACAACATGGTGTTCAGAAACTCCTTCAGCATTATACTTTGATGAACTGATGGACGCTTTAGAAAAAACAGTTGGGCCAGATATACGGGAATCTTTTTTAAATAATGTTCTTATACCGCTTGATAAAATTTGTAATGATAAATATGTGAAAATTGCTAAACCTGATTCTGAAATGAATGATAGGGATTTCAGCTTATATTTACCTAATGATATGCTAAAAACTGCTATCCCGATATTGGAAATATATATTGAAAAAAGTCTTGATGGTAAATTTGTAGAGACAGCGAAGGACATTATTAAGGCGTACAAGAAAGCGGAAGCCTTGAAGAGTATTGTTTTCATCTGGGGAGAATAATAGAGTTAAAAGTACTTTGGTTTAACTTATAAGAATTAAAGAATGTGTGGAATAGCAGGATATAGGGTTGGCCAGATGGTAGACCATGGTATTTTAGAAAAAATGGTAAAAGCCCTTTACCATCGTGGACCTGATTCAGAAGGATATTATAGTACTCCTGACTATAGTGCAGGTATGTGTCGTTTAAGAGTAAATGATCTGGCAACGGGCGATCAGCCACTGTATAGTGAGGATAAATCTATTGTTCTTTTCTATAATGGAGAAATATATAACTATCCTCAGATTAGAAAAAACCTGGAAAGCAAAGGTTATCATTTTCGTACTCGCTCTGATGGAGAAGTAATTTGTCATCTTTATAGTGAAATAAAAGAGAATTTATTTGAGTTGTTAGATGGTATGTTTGCAGTTGCGCTATGGATTGTACCGGAACAAAAGCTCATCCTGGCTCGTGATATTCCGGGAGAAAAACCACTTTATTATATACAACTTTCTGATACTGAACTGGTATTCGCGTCAGAAATTAAAAGCTTGTTATCTTTCCCGGGTTGGGATCATACTCTAAATATGCAAGCTTTATGGGATTATCCAACTTACTTATGGGTTCCGGAACCGCAAACGGTCTTTCAATCAGTAATGGCATTGCCCAGAGGAAATGTACTTATTTCTGATAATGAAGGTATCAGGGTTTACGCCTACAGAAATAAGTTCAACCAGCAGTCTATAGATTTGGATGAAGATTGCGTGATTGAAGAAACTCGTCGTGTTGTAACTGAGTCGATTCATTCAAGGTTGCTTTCAGATGTTCCTGTTGGAAGTTTTCTTAGCAGCGGATTGGATAGTTCAATTATAACAACCGTTGCAGCTAGGGTTCTGCCTGATCTGACTACTTTTACGATTGGCTTTGATGATATTGCTGATCCGTATCATGGAACGACCGATGAATCCAAATTTGCCGAGAAGTATGCTAAAGCTTTGGGCCTGAAGCACCATACTATCTTTGTAACCGCCGAAGATTTTAAACGTGATTTGTTGACATTCTGTGTTCACGGGGATCAGCCGTTTGCCGTTTCGTCTGGATTAGGAATATTGTCTGTTGCTCGATCAGCGTATGAAAATGGAATCAAAGTTTTATTATCCGGTGATGGTGCTGACGAATGCTTTGGTGGCTATTCCTGGTATCATTATCTTCAATCCTCTGATATTTACCATAACAACGTAAATCAAAAAGACGGAAATATCTCATTCCAGCATATTGGCGTAAAACTTGACGATCGCCTGGACGCAATAAAAAGTTACTCTCCTGCCAAGCAGGCTTGGGCTTGGCATTATTTTGCCTCGGAAGATGAAAAACATAGTTTATTTAATAAGGACTACTTTGAGAATACACAATCCTCTTTACGTTTTTTTAATGATTTCAGCTCAAAGAGGTATTGGGCACCAGAAGATTTTATAAAACATGATAGGGAATTTTATTTGCCTTTTGAGATGTTACGTAAGGTGGATCGGATGACAATGGCCTTTTCTGTTGAAGGCCGCACTCCCTTTGCTGCACCGGCTGTTTTGGCACATGTCGACAAGTTGAAATATCAACATTTGATTAATAGAAACAACTTAAAATGTGTTTTACGAAAAGCTTTTGCACCAATTCTACCGAAAGATATAATTACAAGGCCTAAACATGGGTTTAATGTTCCTATAGACCATTGGTTGAAAAATGATTGGGCAGATATGGTTGATGAAACATTTGAACCAGGCTCTTCTTTAATGAAACAAGGAATGATTCATAAAGATAGTCATGACATTGCAATACGGATGTTGAACGATCCGTTGAAATTAAATGGTCATACTATATTTTCTTTTATAATGCTCAACTTATGGCTTGAAAATATTTATGGAAATTATTGCTGAAATAGGGCAAAACCACAATGGAGATATCAATTATGTTCAAGAACTCATCCATGCCGCTAAGGAAAATGGAGCTGATTCAGTAAAATTTCAACTTTACGATGCAAAAAAGCTTTTTCCTAAAGAGGGCAATGAATGGTATGATTACAATTGCAAAACAGAGATCAGTCGGGACTGGCTTTATTTGTTGAGTGAAGAATGTAAAAAGGTAAAAATTGAATTAATGGCATCTGTTTTTGATATTGATCGTATCTCCTGGTTAGAAGAAGTAAAAGTGAGGCGTTACAAAATTGCTTCCCGTTCTATTTATGATACCCGGCTGATCCAAGCCCTGGCAAATACTGGCAAACCTATAATTGCTTCTTTGGGTATGTGGAAAGAACATGAATTTCCTAAAATTGAAACCAGTGCATCCGTTCTATATTTATACTGTGTTTCTAAATATCCTGTGCCACTTACTGACCTAAATTTAAGTCAGGTGGATTTCACGAAATACGCCGGGTTTAGTGATCATACCGTTGGAATTGCCGCGTCGATTGCAGCATATTCACTAGGTGCTAGGATTATAGAAAAGCATTTCACTCTTGATAAATCTATGTATGGGCCTGACCATGCGTGTAGCATGACGCCTGATGAGTTGAAGCAATTACACGACTATTGTTTAGAAATCAAACAAAGTTTATAAATTGTTTATATCGATGACAATATTTAAAACATTTGTGGAGGCCAAGATTGAAAAGTAATCCAAAAATTACAGTTTACATTCCTTCACATAATTATGGACATTATTTAAAAGATGCTGTTGAAAGCGTGCTGAAGCAGACAGTGGAGAATTGGGAGCTATTATTGATTAATGATGACTCAAGTGATGATTCTCAAGAGGTGATGGATTTGTATAAAGGAGATGAAAGAATTCATGTATTTTCTACTAATGGGATAGGCTTGCCTGCTGTTGGTAATCTTGCTTTGAAGAAAGCTAAGGGTGATTATCTTATTAGATTAGATGGTGATGATGTTTTCGATGAAAATATTTTGCTCGTACTTGGCCACTATTTAGATAAATATCCAGAGTATGCCATGGTCTTTCCGGATTATTACTTGATAGATGATCAGGGAGAGATTTATTCTCATGAGCGGAGGGAGAAAGTCTATATAAACAATCATATCCTGGATATGCCTGCAAATGGAGCGTGTTGTTTAATATGTACTAACATTTTACAAGAATTAGGTGGATATCGGGAAGACTTAGGTGCTCAAGATGGTTTTGATTTGTGGCGCAAAATAACTGAAAAATATAAAGTTATGAATATTAACCTGCCGCTGTTTTATTATCGAAGACACAACCAAAACCTGACTAATATGTCTCAACGTATTATATCGGCAAGGCGTCAAATTAAGCATGATACGATTGTTAAAGATAAGATAAATGATTATAGACCCATTATTGCGGTTATCCCTTGTCGAAAAAACTACGATTTTGCTCCTGATGTCTGGAAAATGAAAATACAAGGAAAAAGCCTATTGCAGTTGAATATTGAAAAATGTGTGAGGTCGAAACTTATTGATAATATTATTGTTGCTTCAGACAATCCGGAAGTTCAGGAAATTATGTCGCTTGTCAAGGATTCCCGGTTGACATTTTTTCAGCGTAGTCTTGAGGATACCATTATTTCCCAAAGCTTAACGATTACACTGGAGAAAATCCTTTCTCAATTAGACCCCGATTGTAAAGGGATTACCATACTTTCGTATCTACAGACTCCTTTGGTTGCAACAAGTACTCTGGAGGAGGCTGTCCTAACACTCATTATTAATGACGTTGATTGTGTTTTTGGTGTCGAAGCAGTACGGGATCCTTTATACAAAAGATCTGCTAATGGATTAAAACCGATTAATCCTCCCCGTGGCGTATCCAGTGACTTTGATATCGTTTACCGTGAAACAAACACATCTTTAGCATCGAGAAGCTACAATATTAAAAACGGTTCATTAACGGGATCAAAGGTTATAAATATTATTGTTCATAGTGAAGAGAATTTTTTCATTAAATCCGAGCACACATTAAAAATTGCCAATATCATTGCTCAAGATCGATGAAATACGGTGTGATTATAGGGGCCCGTACCGCCTCATCGCGGCTACCCAGTAAAGCATTGTTGCCTTTAAAAGGGTTGCCAATGATTGTTTTCTTAATTAAACGGTTGAAGTCTTCGCAACTGGCAAATCAGATTGTTTTTGCTACTTCAAATTTACCTCAGGATGACCAACTTGCTTCTGTTGTTAGTAGGGAGGGGATTTCCGTTTTTAGGGGTGATCAGAGTAATGTAGTAAAACGTTATGTGGAAGCAGCACAAATGTATGGTTTTGAATATGTGGTAAGAGTAACTGGAGATTGTCCGTTTATTAACTCAGAAACGCTTGATTATTGTATAGGATCATGCATGAAATGGGAAAAGTTTGACCTTGCAACGACAAAAACTCTGTTCCCAAAAGGAATAGATTATGAAATATATAATGCTTCAACAATGAAAGAATTATACGATAGTGCCGCCCTTTCTCCGGGAGATTGTGAACACTTAACTCTATATTTTTATAATAATAAAATGAAATTCAATATAAGGGAAATTAAACCACGTCCGAAATGGCGATGCGAAGAGCATATCTTCACTGTTGATACGATGGAGGATTATAATAAAGCTAGACAGATAGCTGACAATTTTATTGATATTAATTTTAGTGTGGAATCGTTAATTGGAGCGGCAAATAAAAGGCATCACAGGATGAGAAAATAAATATATAAAAGAGCAATTTAATCATTATGAAAATTAGATATGGGAAAAATATAGATAGCTTTACATTAAAAAAAGATTTGGATAAAAGAAAATCTATTGAATCTTTTAGAGAAGCATGTTCAGTAATACGTCCTGGCGTGTTAATAAAAAATTGTCCTATATGTGGTAATAATAAAAGAAAAATCATTCAAACCATATATTCTTTTACTTACTATCAATGTTCTTCATGTGAGGTCGTTTATGTTTCTAACCCTCCTGACAATAAAAGTTTAGAAGCTCTTTATAATTCACAATTCTATAGTGAAGGTGTGACTAAAGTATTAAGGGCTAATGAAAATGTTATTGATTACAGAAGAAAAAACATTGCATGTCCTAAAGTTGAGTATGTTTTGGAAAACATGTCTACAACAAAAGAAACATGGTTGGATATCGGTTGTGGAGTGGGAGAGATATTAAGTGTTGCATTGGAAAAAGGCTTTAAATGCCTAGGTGTTGAAACGAATAAATTTCAGTTAGAATTTGCCCAAAAAAAGTTTAAGATAGACATTGTTAATGACTATATTGATGAAAATAACCTTGAACAGTATCGTCATAATTGGGGAATTATCTCATTGTTTGGCGTATTGGAGCACTTAATAGATCCGGTAGCCATAATTAAAACTATTTGCAAAATACAGACGAAAGATGACAATCTGGTTATTGAGGTCCCACATTTTCCAGCTATTTCCGCATACAGCCAGCTTACATTTCCGAATGAAATTAACAGGTTATTGCTTCCTCCGTTGCATCTGTTTTTATTTTCTGTAAAATCAATGGAAACTTTACTTGAAGCGTACTCATATGAGGTTACCAATATCTGGTACTTTGGACAAGATTTTTACGAATTCTTTTCTACGTTATCTCTTTTTGCAGAGAATTTGAATAACTCAATACTGCATGAGAAAATTTCACCACTTATCAATGATTTCCAGAAAATCATTGATAAAAACGAACTAAGCGATGAAATACTTGTTATAGCCAGGAAAACAGTTTAGCTCGGAACATATAAATATATTGTGCTTTTAAAAAAATGAGGTGCAGAAAATTTTTATTAAAGGGTAATCAAACTGAATATATCAAATGAAACATCAGCATGCAATAAAGAGAAGAGCCTAAGACTTTTAGATAGACCTGATGAAAAAGTTATTCCTGTGTGGTCTTTTGCCGTTATAGGCCATCCTAGAAGTGAAGATGAGGAAGTTATCGGTCAACCATTTGAACAGTCCCTACAGCTCTGCCAAAAGAACAAAGTAGATATTGTTTTTTTGGGAGGAGATAATATATTAGGTTACAACACTAGCTTTAGACGGTACAAAAGAGATGTTGACACTCTGGTAGGGCTAATAGACTCGATAAACATTCCTGTATTTGTGGTCCCCGGTAACCATGATTATTGTACAAGAGAACAAAAACAATATTTTGAAATGCAACTGAATAAATCATATATGCGGATAACACGTGAAGTGATCAATTTTCTCTTACTTGACACAATTGATGGGCATCTTGATGTTTTTGATGGTAGACAATTTCAAATGAGGTATCACAAGCCTTGCACAAGACGTTATTATTTTGAGCCGATTCCGAGAAATAGTGGATGGCCCATACCTTTTTCAGATGAACAATATGCACTTTTTGAAAAGACCCTGTGTGGTGGAGAAATCAGTCCCCTGCCGGATGATAAATTTGAATTGCCTCCTTTTTATGGAATCATCATGTGCCATCCCGTTTGGAAAGTGGACGGACACGACTGGAATAAGCGTTTCCACCCTCACTTGATAGGGAGGAATGCATTTGTATTTTGCGGAGATCATCAAACAAGCAATCCGGAATATGTCATAAGGGATGGGGTCCATTACATAAATACCGCTATATCATCGAATATCCCTAGTTTTGTTATTGGGCGTTTTTACAAAAAAGAAGGGCTTTTTCTTTCTGAAGAAACTTTTGATGGTCAGTCTAAACCTATGCAATTTAAGAGATTAGCATCTCATAATACGATGGGATAAAGTAGATGAGCAGAAAGTTGCCTCTTTTATTGAGAAGTTACATATGGAATATATGTTACATAGCATTACTATATGAGAAATTTCATTTTTGAGGAAGCTTTTTCAGTTGGTTCTCCATGGTGGCAGCCCTATTTGGTTTCGCCCCCTTGGATGCTTTATTTTTATTTTATTATTCCTGAGAAGATTTAATAAGTCTGCTCTTTCTTGTGAGAAGGGTATCTGACCTGATTCGATAAGAGTAAGAGTAAGAGTAAGAGTAAGAGTAAGAGTAAGAGTAAGA
>Ga0187827_10002373_pt1 | contig 25917 bp, 16 predicted proteins | sample ETNtaG_39_FD_167969 | JGI IMG/M metagenome (GOLD analysis project Ga0187827, IMG submission 167969) | Marine microbial and viral communities from oxygen minimum zone, Eastern Pacific Ocean - ETNP2014_SV_150_PacBio MetaG (Illumina Assembly) | ecosystem: Environmental > Aquatic > Marine > Hypoxic... | reverse complement strand
TGTTTAAATACATCTTCAACCAATGCAGAAGTTAGGCACCCAAGTGCTTCTTCCCTCATTGCTATCTTTCTTCGAATCTGTGCCTTAATTTGTGCATCTTCCGCTCTTTTCCATACTCCACTGGAATACTTCCAGAAGGTCTGGCAGACACATATCAGATTTCCACCTTCATCACTTGCCACCTGTTCGGCTAGCAGGGCCTTATTAACTCTGAAACCACGATCGGTGGCGACAAGCCAGTCATCTAGAGGTAGCATCCATTCTTCTGTCTCAATGACCAAATCGTTCAACACCTCAGCCGTATTTTCCTCCAATTCTGCCCAGTCGCTAAAGTCCTTTCCATGCTTCTCCTGACGAGGCCCCAGACTCGGAAGTTCAAGCATGCGAATTCTTGAAGCAGTGCCATGAAGTCTCTTGGCGATCTCCATCATTCCATTCTGGCCAGCAGTATCATTGTCTGGTATCAAAACAACATCAGCATCACGGAAATACTCCAAGTATTCATCTCTCCACTTTCCGGCTCCACCATAAAATGTTGTTGCTACAAACCCCATGTCCATAGCCCTTTCAACGTCCTTCTCGCCTTCCAGCAACAGTATCTGTTTTGATTCTTTCACTCCCTGCAGCAGTTCAGGCAGTCTATAAGGCAATCTCTCCACACCCTCTATGTTAAGGTAACCATCGGGTTTTAGGGGACGAAAGTCCTTTGGGTCTGATCGAATAACATGGTAAGCCGTTTTTCCATCAGCATTAAAGTAGGAGTAGCGGACGGATTCAGTAACCTTCTTTTTATGTTTGATTGAAAAGAACACAACCTTGTCCTCGGAATTTAAATTTGCCTTCATTCTTTTTTGATCGCTTTCTGCTTTTTGAGAGGCTGGTACTCTATTAATCTGTTTTTCATCTCTGGGGGCAAACAGATCGGTTTGCTCTATTCCTAGAGAGAGACAGATATTATCGATTGTACAACCTGTATGGCAGTACAAAAGAATTCTTTCATTCTCCAATGTGATGCTTAGTGAAGGTGACTTGTCATCATGGGACGGACATAAACCGCTAAAACTACCTTCGGTACCTGTTGGCTTAGCTCGGGTCAGTTCAACTATATCATCGAAAGTCTTTTGAAATTGGTTCATTATATAGTTCTATTTATTTGGTTCTGACATCAGAACTCAAACTGAAGTCTCTATGCGGAAACCGTTGTAGGAGTCTCATGTATTATACTAGGGGTTATGTGACTCCCCACCCCCGTCGAGAAGCTAATGGTTATCCCGTGTTGGTCATTTTCGGGAAATAATTTCACTGTCCAGTAAGTGCCGCCTGAAGCAAGGCTTCCAGTTCCAACCCATCGATAAAGGTTCTTCCACCAACTTTGACTCTTTTAAACTTAGAGCCTTTGCTCAACCAGTTTTGGAGGGTTCCTTTCTTTATTTTCATCAAATCTGCTGCTTCCTCGATAGGGATAAGCCGGGATGAAAGTGCTTCCAATTTGTCTTTTTCTTTGATCATTTTTATTTTTTTGTTAGATTTATCTTGAAATGGATCAAATTTTAAGTAACAATTGATCATCTGACATCAGTATAGTACACTATAGAGAATAAAGTCAACATAAAATACATTTATGATAGATAAAATTGAAACACCAGGTGATAGACTCCTTTACGCAATCAAGAATTCAGAAATGACTCAAAAGAAGTTTGCGGGACTGATTGGGATGAGTCCCAATGGACTCAACCAAATTGTAAAGGGAAAGAAGCGGCTCAGCAGGACACTGGCTTTGGCAACTGAGCTGATTACTGGTGTAAGAGCTGAATGGATTCTTAGCAATGAGTTCCCTGTAGACTTGGACCCAATAAGTAAGATTGAACCGTGGGACAGGATGGTTCTTGAGTTCAATAGACCAAATGACATGAACCTGTTTGAGCGTGTCTTTGGTGAAATTGACCAGCAAACAAGCCCCTTTAGGAACAGCATTGATCCCGAGATTTCGTGGACACAGAAACAAAATGATCAGTACCAAACTCTGATCAAGGAAGCAAAGGAACTGCTTCAATTTTTTACTCAATTGGATACGGATGAAGGACAGGGGCCATTCCGCTATGGTCTCATGATCTTGCACGGCAAATTTTCCGAGGAAGAACTCGGGAATAGCGAGGCTGCTGTGAATACCGACTCAAAATTTATGGTAGATTTAGAGCGCATCAGCGTTATCAGGGGTGAATTGCAAGACCTGATAAATAACCCTAACAGGAAAGGAGATTAAAGATGGCAATTTTGATTGAATGCCCGGGAATGGTCATTAAATGTCCGGGGCCGGGGGTGAAAGGAAAAACCGGAAAACGCTGTCGTGAACGGAACCCTATTGGAAGCAAAACCTGCCGCCACTGCGGACGCAGTTTGGAAGGGGAAATCGAAAACCGCTGCCATGAAAGGAACCCTTTAGGAAGCAAAACCTGCCGCCAATGTGGACGCAGTTTGAAGCGGGGTGGTGGTATGGTCTACTGGATCGAATGGAGGGATCACGGCCAGCGAAAACGCAAGCGGATCGGGCCCAGCAAAGAAGCAGCAGAACTTTGTCTGGGTGAGATTCGCCGGGCTCTCGTCGAGGAACGCTACATTGACCGTGACAAGGGAGCCAGGATGTCACTGGGAGAACTGGTCAGATGGTACCTGGCACTTCCGGAGGTCGAGGCAAAAAGGAGCTGGAAGCGGGACGTACAGCTGCTTGGGGCAGTGACTCGTCATCTCGGTGAGAACATCCTGATAAAAGATATCAATAAAGGGATGATGGATGGTTATGCCACCGAGCGGTTAAAGGAAGATTCCCCTGCCCGCAAAGGAGAGCGTATTCGCCCGGCAACGGTAAACAAGGAACGTATGGCGATCAACGCTGCGCTGAACAGGGGCGTGGCACACAGCAAGCTGGATGTCAATCCACTGTCAGGTAAGATGAAAAAACTCAATGAGGACAACATCCGGGAGCGGGTGCTCACCGGAGAGGAATTTGAACGTCTGCTCGCTTGCCTCTCTTCACCGCTTCGAGAATTAACTCTGGTTGCATACTATATATGTATGCGCCAGGGTGAAATTCTCAAGCTGACCTGGGATAAGGTCGATCTTGAACGGAACTTCATACGGTTGCCTGGCACGGATACCAAGAATGGTTTCAAGCGACGCATCCCGATTCATCCTCGGGTTCGGGAAATGCTCATCAATCTACCCCGTGGACTTCACACCAACCGAGTATTCCTGAGCAAGGGAAAGCCTGTCAATAATTTTGCAGGGAATTACAAACTCCAGTGGAGCCGTGCTGTGCAGGAGGTAGAACTGGGAGACTTTACCTTCCACGACTTGCGCCACTGTGCCATAAACAATCTTCGCCTCACCGGCAACGACCATTTCACCATCATGGCCATCTCCGGCAGCCGAACCACTTCAGTTTTTCGGCGCTACAATGTCGTTACCGAAGAAGAACTCCAAAAAGTTAAATGGAAACCAGATGAATCCAGTGGTGTCCATATAGGTGTCCATCAGCCCCGAAAAACGGGTGAATTCGGGTTAAATTAGATGAGGTTTGCCTGATATGAGCGCAGGCCGACTGCCGCAGAATCTTTTGATATTATTATATAAAATTAAGAATAATGAGGTTCTGTTAAATTAGGTGAATGGTGGAGGTGGCGGGAGTCGAACCCGCGTCTTACTAAGTTTCCATTTGGGCATCTACAAGTTTAGTTGGAATTTTCCGTTTTCTTCAGTTATGTCGGCGACCAACCTCCTCAAACTGAAACACCTCCTAAAATCTTACTGTTGTTACGGAGGAGTACAACAGCCAGCCTGACTTAGATGACATCTTGCGTTACGTTTCAGGCTAACCTAACGAAAGACGCCTACTTCAATTAAGCCGCTAGTGCGACTTGAGCAGGAGCGTAGTCAGCGTTGTTTGCAGCTAACATTTTGATGATCGTTTTAACGTGACCCCGATCATCACCCACGACTTGCTTCCCAATATTTCCACTTGTAATCGAATTCCATGACACCCCCATAAACAGTGTAAGAATTCACTGGAAAATCAGAGTTCACATTCTACTCTTATTGCCAGAACAGTGCAATTGTTTTTCCCTGTGCGGAAATTTGTGTCAAAAATATCGGAAAACTTCAGCCATAAAATTGCGGAAAAACTTTAGCCAAAACAACATACCTGCTTAACTTGCGGCAGCGACGGCTTTTTCTGCAGCATCACGGATTCCGTCTGCCATCAGCAAACTATCCGTTAATCCGGATTCATTTACCAGTTGATGCGCTTCTTCGGAATTTGTGCCTTCCAGTCGTACCACGACTGGAATTTGCAGATTTACGTTTTTGAAAGCAGCAATGACTCCCGCCGCAACCATGTCACATCGTACAATTCCGCCGAAAATATTGATCAAAATGCATTTTACATTTGGATCTTTGGTGATAAGCCGGAAAGCTTTTTCTACATTTTCCTGATTTGCCGCGCCACCTACATCGAGGAAATTCGCGGGATCTCCACCATAGGATTTGATAATGTCCATTGTTCCCATCGCCAGTCCTGCGCCGTTTACCATACAGCCGATACTGCCGTCCAACTTGATGTAGTTGAGATCAGCTTCACTTGCTTCTACTTCAAGCGGATCTTCCTCATCTTTGTCTCTCAAGGCAAGATTGTCCTTGTGCCGATACATGGCGTTATCATCAAATGACAACTTTGCGTCCAGCGCGATTACACGTCCGTCTCCGGTCAAAACCAGCGGATTGATTTCAAGCAGTGAGCAGTCTTCCTGCATAAATGTTTCATAAAGCGACATAAAAACCGCGACTGCGGGGCGTATCAGTTTTGGATTAATTTCGTCAATCTTTAAACCGAAAGCTAATTCACTGGCTTGATACGGTCTCAGGCCGATTCCCGGATCTACGAAAATCTTGAGTATCTTTTCAGGAGTTTTCTCTGCGACTTCTTCAATGTCCATTCCGCCCTCTGTGGAAGCCAATAACACGACACACTGCCGCCCGCGGTCCACCAGCACAGAGCAATATAGTTCTTTCCGAATGTCCATACCTTCTTCTACAAGCAGTTGTTTTACCTTCTGGCCCTGCGGTCCAGTCTGGTGAGTTACCAACTGCATTCCAAGAATCGCCTCAGCACTTTCCCTGATGGCAGTCTTGCCTTTTGAAACTTTGACTCCACCGCCTTTTCCGCGTCCACCGGCATGGATTTGAGCTTTAACAACACAAATTTCTGATGCTAAATCATCAGCTACCTGAGTTGCCTCATCCACTGAGTAAGCCACACTTCCACGGGGAACCGGTACTCCATATTTTGCTAAAATTTGCTTGGCCTGATATTCATGTATTTTCATTGTTTCCTTAATTTAACTCAACATTTCCTTAACAGCGTCACGTTCCATTTCCAGTTCTGAACTAGTAGCCTGGATTTTTTCCGTTGAGAAATCATTCAGTTCCAGCCCCTGAACAATTTCGTAATCACCTTTACCTTTGCTGCGCAGCGGGAAACTGAAAATCAGACCTTCCGGAATTCCGTAACTGCCGTCACTCGGAATTGCTGTGCTGAACCAGTCACCTTCTGGAGTTGGAGTATTGATTCGTGTGACTGTATCCAGCGCGGCATTTGCGGCGGATGCTGCGGAAGAAGCACCGCGGGCCTTAATAATTGCGGATCCACGTTGTTGAACAGTTTTGATGAACTCACCCTGTAGCCATTCTTCGTCATTAATTACTTCCGGTGCCGCTTTGCCGTTAATTTTAGCATTGTAAAAGTCCGGATATTGTGTGGCACTGTGATTACCCCAGATTGTCAGGTTGGAAACGTCACGAACCGCAGTTCGGGCTTTTGCTGCTAACTGACTTTTGGCTCGGTTTTCATCGAGAGCAGTCATTGCGAACCAGCGGTCACGTGAAATTCGAGGTGCGTTATTCATTGCAATCAAGCAGTTTGTGTTACACGGATTGCCGACGACTACAATTCGTGCGTTGTCACCTGCGTTATCGTTGATGGCCTTGCCCTGTCCAACGAAAATTCCACCGTTTACACGGAGCAGATCATTACGCTCCATACCGTCTTTTCTAGGAACAGAACCAACCAGGAGCCCCCAGTCAATATCATTGAAAGCAACATTTGGATCTGAAGTGGTGACGATCTTATTCAGTAAAGGAAACGCGCAATCGTCAAGTTCCATCTTAACACCCTCCAGTGCCGGCAGTGCATGTTCCAATTCGAGCAATTGCAGTTCAACCGCAGTGTCCGGTCCAAAAACACTTCCGGATGCGAGCCTGAAGAGCATTGCATATCCTATTTGTCCGGCGGCACCGGTAACAGCAACTTTTACAGTTTTCATAAGATCTCCTTTTTAACTATTAGTATTAATGAGTTTGTAAGTAGGTTTGTAAACTTCAACTGCGAAAACTGTCAGGTGAGTTTCACAGTTAAGGATAAAAATGGAGCCTCAATAGGCAGCTCCATCATGATTTACTCAATCACTAAATGCGGAAATTGCGGCATTCAGGGTTGCGCTGGGTCTCATGGCGGCAGTGACTTTTGTTTCATCAGGATGATAGTATCCTCCCAAATCAAGTCCATTGCCTTGAGCTGCATTCAATTCATCAACAATTCCGTCTTCGTTTTCACTAAGTGTTTTTGCAAGACCGGAGAAACGCTGCTGAAGCGTAGTGTCTTCTGTTTGAGCAGCCAAAGCCTGCGCCCAATACAGGGCGAGGTAAAAGTGACTTCCACGATTATCCAGTTCATGTACTTTACGTGACGGTGATTTGTTGTGAGTTAAAAACTCTTCGTTTGCCTGATTGAGGGTTTTTGCCAATACAGCAGCTTTAGGATTGTCTGTTGTACGGGCAAGATGATTCAATGACTCTGCAAGTGCCAGAAATTCACCTAGAGAATCCCAACGTAAATGTGCTTCTTTTACGAACTGCTGAACATGTTTGGGCGCAGAACCGCCAGCTCCGGTTTCAAACAAACCGCCGCCTTTCATCAGCGGTACTATGGACAGCATCTTCGCACTTGTGCCCAGTTCAATAATTGGGTAAAGATCAGTATTGAAATCCCGCAGAACATTCCCAGTTACGGAAATTGTGTTTTCTCCGGCACGCGCACGTTCAATTGAAAGTTTTGCTGCATCATATACCGAAAGAATCGGAAGTTCCAGACCGTCAGTATCATGTTCCTTGAGACAGGCATTGACCTTTTTAATCAACTCATGACCGTGAGCTCGATCTTGATCCAACCAGAATACAGCCGGCCATCCTGTAACTCGAGCTCGTGAGACAGCCAGCTTGACCCAGTCCCTGATCGGAGCATCTTTGACTCTGGATAAGCGCCAGATATCGCCTTCCTCCACATTGTGTTCGTGAATTATCTGACCGTCTGCATCTACGACACGGATTATTCCGTTTCCGGAGGCCTCAAATGTGGTAGGATGGGAACCATATTCTTCCGCTTTTTTTGCCATCAATCCTACATTCTGCACAGTACCCATAGTTGCGGGATCCAAGGCACCGTGAGTGATACAATTTTCGATTGTAGCAGAATAAAGTGGAGCGTAACTGGAGTCCGGAATTATGAAATTTGTGTCGTGCAACTCACCGTCTGCGCCCCACATTTTTCCGGAAGTCCTGATGGCGGCAGGCATTGACGCATCGATGATTACTGAGTTTGGAACATGAAGGTTCGTAATTCCATGATCAGAATCGACCATTGCTAAATCCGGACGGTTTGCATAAAGTGTTTTAATGTCTGCTTCAATTTCTGCCTTCTCCTCCGGAGATATTTTTGTGTCCGTCTTTAGTTTCGCGTAAAGATCACCGATGCCGTGGTTTAAATTTACTCCTAAAGCTGTAATTGTTTTGGCGTGTTTTTCCAGCACAGGAGCATAGAAAACCTGCACGCAGTGTCCAAATATTTTAGGATCCGAGACTTTCATCATCGTTGCTTTCAGGTGCAGAGAAAAAAGTATTCCCTGAGCTTTTGCATCCTCGATTTGGTGGTCGATAAAATCATCCAGAGCTTTTCTGCTCATAAAAGTAGCATCAACTACCTCTGCAGTTTCAAGAGCAAGTTTATCTTTTAAAACGGTAATTACGCCATCCTCCGCGACGAATTCAATGCTTGCTGTTGTGGCCTGTTTAATGGTCGTTGATTTTTCATTCGCAAAAAAGTCACCACCGCTCATTGTAGAAACATGAGACTTTGAATCCGCGCTCCATGCGCCCATTGAATGGGGATGTCTTTTAGCATAATTTTTTACCGCAGTTGCGGCACGGCGGTCAGAATTTCCTTCACGCAACACCGGATTGACCGCGCTGCCCAAAACTTTGGCATATCGTTGTTTGATTTCTTTTTGAGCCTCACTTTGCGGCTTATCAGGATATTTCGGAATATCAAATCCATGCGCTTGGAGTTCTGCAATCGCGGCTTTCAGTTGAGGAACAGAGGCACTGATATTTGGTAGTTTAATGATATTTGCCGCGGGATCCTGAGTCATTTCTCCAAGTACCATAAGTTCGTCTGGTACTTGCTGCGATTCGTTGAGCTTTTCCGGGAAACAGGAAAGGATACGTCCAGCAAACGAAATATCCCTGCTTTCTACTGAAATTCCAGTTCCTTGAGTATATGCCTGTATGATGGGAAGAAGGGAATAACTGGCCAGCATGGGAGCTTCATCGGTCTTGGTCCAGATAATTTTTGCTGTGGAATTTTGCATTATTTCTTAGAGAGAGTTTGGAAAGAACGGACTATTAAATTCTAGTCAAGTGGCAGAAAAGCGCCGATGTTCAGATTTCAGCCTCCTGACATCAGTAATTTCCAAAAACATGCGGGAATCTAAAACGTCACCCTCTATTCTACTGGATTACTCAACTATTTCAATTCTAAAAGTATTTCCTGTGTTGAGTTAACGATTTAAGCAATCAAATGTTCTTCCGCTTCCTTCAACTTTTCTTCCATACCAAAAATTTCAACGATGTCTCCTACGAGCAACAGAGTGTTGCCGCGTGGTAGAATAATTTCACTGTTACGTATAATTTTTACCAGCACACAATCTTCCGGAAGATTCAGATCACGGATTTTCTTACCGTCTACGGATGATTCAGGAGGAATTTCAACTTCACGGTGACAGACAAGTGATTTTTCCGGCAGTTCAGCGCCATCCAAAGTACCGTTCAGATAATTTTCCAGGAACTCGGATTTTGGCTTTTCCGCAAAGACTGTAACATGATCATCGGCATGCAGAATAGTTTCACCACGCACAATCCGCAATTTCCCCGCACGGCGTACCGATACTATCAGAGCATCTCCGCCCAGATGTAACTCCTTGACACGCTTGCCTACATTAGGCGAGTTTGCGTGCAGAGTAACTTCCGTCAGTCCGGACTGGTTTAGTTTTCGAATGTTGAGGATTTCATCGTGATGTTGATCCTGTGCCCTTTTAGATACGGCTTTGTTATATGCGCGAATGATGTCGATTCTACGCAGAACACCGTGCAGAATGTTTTTACCGGATTCAGAAACTACAGGTACACAGCCTTCTCCCTGTGCTTCCAGATGCTGCAGGGCCATCCATACCGGCTGATGCGGAAGGATTGTGGCGGGATCATTGATGCTCAAAATATCTGCAATGGTTTTCGACTCAAGACTACCTTTGGTGCGTACCTGATCCAATTCATTGATAGTTATTAAACCGAGCAGTTCGTTTTCATTTTGTACCACCGGTAACGCGTTATAGTGGGTGCTGGAAAAAGTGCTCATCAATTCAACCAGAGGCATATCGGAAGGTACTGCGTCTGTGTCACGATTCATCGCGATTTCGGCCGTCACACCCTGCATCAAATCAATCGCCTGAGCTTCCTGTGAAAGTTCCACACCGCGTCTTTTTAATTTAAGCGTGTAAATCGAGTCTCTGCTCAGGTTTCTGGAAACAATTGTGCTTAAAACCGTGGAAAGCATCAAAGGCAGAATTATCTGATAATCACCTGTCATTTCAAAGAGGATTAAAATGGCGGTAATTGGCGCATGCGCTGCCCCTCCAAAAAACGCAGCCATGCCAACAAGTGCATATGCACCTGAAGGTGCAACTATTTCCGGAAATAAGCTGTGGGCTATTTGACCAAAAGAAGCACCGAGCATTGCGCCCATGAACAGAGAAGGTGCGAAAATTCCACCGGATCCGCCTGATCCGAGAGTCAGCGTTGTTGCCAGAAGTTTCAGCAACAGCAAACCAAAAGTAACCTGAAGAGTCAGCTGACTGAATAGTGTGCTTTCTATGGTTTCGTAACCCACTCCGAAAACACGTGGAAATCCGTCAATTTGATAAGAAACAATGCCAAGCAATCCCAGCAGTACTCCACCTAATAGAGGTTTTACCGGTTCCGGAATTCGGATTGAATTCCAGATGTCCTCGGAAAAGTAAAGTAAACGGCTGAATCCGACTGCCGCCAAAGCTGCGATAAAACCCATTAATGTGTAAAGCAGCAGTTCCCAGGGACTCTGCAGAGTATATTCCGGGGTCATGAAAGTGCGTGAATCGCCTTCAAAATAATGTGCTATCACATCAGCAGTCACCGCGGAAATTACGACCGCACCAAAATAAACACTACCAAAACGCCGTAATAGAACTTCGAGAGCAAAGATTGCTCCGGCAATCGGTGCGTTAAAAGTTGCAGCGATTCCACCTGCTGCACCGCAGGCGACAAGGGTGCGTACACGTTCCTCAGAAAGTTTTAATACCTGTCCGACGCATGAGCCCAGAGCAGAACCTATTTGCGCGATTGGACCTTCACGTCCCACCGAACCGCCGCTGGCAATGCAGACAGATGATGCGAGTGATTTAACCACTACCACCCGGGGGCGTATTTTACCTCCGCGCAGTTCGAGTGCCTCCATCACTTCCGGAACACCGTGACCCTTTGCCTCCCGCGCAAAATAATAAACAAGCGGGCCGACAATTGCTCCGCCTAACGCAGGAATTAAGATCAAATGCAGAGGATACCATTCGGATAATATTCCGGCAATATCACTGTAGGCAAAATTATGCAGCCAGTCAATTAAACGGCGGAAGAGTACTGCTCCCATTCCCGCACCGATTCCAACAAGCAGGGAAGTGACCAGCATGATTGAGGAATCAGCGTCAAGCAGTCTCCATTTTGGAGGGTGGGATTTTAGATAGTCTTGCCATCTGTTAATATGTTTATTGGAAAAAGTTGAAAAATTCATTTTAAAAAATTTACACCTTTGAGCAACAGAGATTATTTATTTTGTAAAAACTGAATTATTCAGGTGAATACATATCACCCGGTTGACCTGTGGAAAACAACACCTGCCGCCAAAACTCACCGTGAGGATTTATACGTTTCTGGTCCTTAATTACTACTTCAAGAGGAACATGCGTAAAATGTCCGTTCCAGTAACCAACCATCATATCGGTTTTTCCGGCCATTGCCGCGTGAACCGCATGATCCGCGAGGTAATAGCAGAAAATTGCATCGTGTGGATTCGCCGGTAATGACCGGATCATGTAACTTGGTTCTATCAGTTTGAGATTGACCGGATAGCGATCCTTGAAATATTGCTGGATATTTTCCTTCAGAAAAGCGCCAATGTCTTTAAAACGGATATTTCCGGATGCATCACGCTCATTACCGTTATTTCCCAGCAAATCCTGACCGGCACCTTCTGCAACAACTATTACAGAATGCGGATGTCTACCCTGTTCTTTCTTAGCTTCAAATCCACGCTCCAACGAACGCAGCAGACCTTTTTCGCCTTCCATTGTAAACGGTACTTCAGGAATCAAAACAAAATTCACATCCGGACAGGCCAGTGAGGTGTTGGCCGCAATGAAACCGGAATTTCGACCCATCAATTTAATAATTACAACTCCGTAATTGTATCCGTATGCTTCAGAGTGCGCAGCCTGTACGGCTTCAACCGCTTTTGAAAAAGCTGTTTCAAAACCAAATGTTTTAACGCAATATGGTATATCATTATCAATGGTTTTTGGAATGCCGATGATTGACATTTTTTCGTTTCTGCGTTCTACTTCTTCCGCAATCGCGTGTGCGCCGTGCAGAGTTCCGTCACCTCCGATGCAGAAAAGAACCCGGATGTTGTTGCGTTCCAGACAGTCCACTATTTCACCCGGATCCTGCGGACCGCGTGAGCTGGAGAGAATACTGCCGCCGAGATTGTGAATATTACGCACATTTGCCGGTGTCATGTCCATGATGTCATGCTGATAACCTGGAATGAAACCCTGGAAACCGTAACGGAACCCATGGATACGTTGAACACCGTAGTTGTGATGCAACTGCATAACAATCGTACGTATTACATTGTTTATTCCGGGACATAAACCACCGCAGGTAACGATTCCCGCGCGTACTTTTGAAGAGTCAAAATAACTGTGTGCACGCGGACCCGCCTGCTCAAACGAATAAGGGGCCTGTTCTTCATTTGTTGAAGAAACCGCAACATCATGAAGAATACAATTGTCATCATTTACAAATTTAAAATCTTCGTATTTTGAACTGGAACTGATTGGAAGAGAAGATGGAATCTGAGCAGCACCGAGTTGTTTGACGGGGTATTCTTTTTTCATATTTACTTGTTCTAAAACAAAAATAGTGAGAGAATCAATTTAAATCCGGCTGCGAACCAAATATGCAGTGTTTGAAAAAGTATCATAAAGTTGAACATTTGCAAAGATAGAAAAGAATACTTATGAGCAATGTATTGACAATGATTATGGCAGGAGGGGAAGGTTCCCGTCTGAAACCTTTGACATCCGACCGAACCAAGCCCGCTGTTCCTTTTGGTGGTAATTACCGAATTATCGATTTTGTGCTGAGCAATTTCGTTAATTCCGGATTTATGAAAATCTTTGTCCTTACCCAGTTTAAGTCACACTCCCTCTTACAGCATATGCGTGAAGGCTGGCGTGTTTCTTCAGGGATAGTCAAACAATTTATTGATCCTGTTCCAGCGCAAATGAGGATTGGTAAAAAATGGTATGAAGGAACGGCGGATGCAATTTATCAAAATATGAACCTGATTGACGATGAAGATCCCGATCAGATTTGTATTTTTGGCGGAGACCACATTTACCGTATGGATATTCGGCAGATGTTGAGATTTCATAGTAAGCGGCAAGCGGTACTCACAGTCGCTGCTATTCCGGTACCAATACAGGATGCACATCATTTTGGAATTATAGAAGTCGACGAAGAATGGCGCATGACCGGTTTTGTCGAAAAACCTGAAAGTGCTCCAAAAACAATTCCGGGAAATCCTGACTACGTGCTTGCTTCAATGGGAAATTATATTTTTGAAAGAGATCCCCTCGTTGATGAATTGAAGAAAGATGCAAAAGATAAAAATTCCGACCATGATTTTGGCAAAAATATCCTGCCCAAAATGTTTCCTGCAGGAAATGTTTTTGTTTACGATTTTAGTCAAAATTACATTCCGGGAATTGAAGAAGAAGAAAAGGGTTACTGGAAAGACGTGGGAACTCTTGATACATATTGGGAAGCAAACATGGATTTAGTAGGTGTTCAACCTCATTTTAATCTATATAACAATAAATGGCCTGTGCTGACTTACATACCACCTTTGCCTCCTGCAAAGTTTGTTCATTTCAGTGATTTGCGTACGGGTCACGCTATCAATTCAATGATCAGTTCCGGTGCCATTATCAGCGGTGCTCTGGTAGAAAATTCTGTGGTCGGTTACAACGTTCGTATTAACAGTTTCGCACATGTTGAGCACTCTGTAATCATGAATAATGTCAGTATAGGGCGCGGTGCTAAAATCAGGAAAGCCATCATCGATAAGCATGTTCAAATCGCGCCTGAAGCTCAAATTGGTTATGATCTTGAGGCAGACAAAAAAAGATTTGAAGTGACGGAAAACGGAGTTGTTGTAATTCCAAAAGGGGCAGAAGTTGTCTAAAGCTCTGCGTATTATTTTTGCTGCGTCTGAAGTTGAGGGTTTTTCCAAAAGCGGAGGTCTGGCTGATGTAGCACGTGCCCTGCCTTTACATTTAAAAAGTCTTGGGCATGATGTCCGGATAGTTACTCCGTTTTATCGTCTCATTCCTGCAAAGCATAAAACGAGCACGGTCATCCCTTCCATGGGCGTGCCGATGGGCAATGAGGAAATCTGGTGTGCGGTACGTCACAAAGATCTTGAGGGTACAGTAGCCGGTAAAACAGTAAGTGTACCTGTTTATTTTATTGAGCATAAGCATCATTTTTTCAGGCATGGATATTACGATGATGGTCTGCACGCTTATCCGGACAATGCATCACGTTTTGGTTTTTTCTCAAAAGCAGTTTTGCAGATCTGTCGTGCACTGGACTGGATTCCGGATATTTTTCATTCCAATGATTGGCATACAGCTCTTGTACCATTTTACCTGAAACAGGCTCAGCTGGAAAATGCGGACTTTCTCAAAAGCAGTTCCGTACTGACCATTCACAATGCAGGTTATCAAGGCGTTGCCCCGGGGATTTTCAGGCACTCGCTTGGGATTCCGCTGGAAAATTTTGTGCTGGAAATGTTTGAGGATCATGGTGACATAAATTTACTCAAAGGCGGTATTAACTTTGCGGATCAGGTGAATACTGTCAGTCCGGGATATGCGAAAGAAATGAACACTCCGCTCGGAAGTCACGGACTATATGATACCTATTTACGTAAAGGAGAAAACTTTTCCGGTATCCTTAATGGTTGCGATTATGATGAGTGGAATCCTGAAACAGATCCGCATTTGCCCGTGAATTTCAGCTCCGGTGATTTGACAGGAAAAAAGCTGTGCAAACAGGAACTGCAGCGGCTTTTCGGATTTCCGGAATCTACATCAGTCCCTTTGATCGGAATGGTCAGCCGTTTAACCACACAGAAAGGTTTTGAATATCTGATGCCTGCAATGCCGGAAATTCTAGGTATGGACGCACAGGTGGTTGTGCTTGGCAGTGGGGAACTATGGATCGCAAATGCATTTGATGAACTGCAACAGAAGTTTACAAAAAAACTTGGCTGGTATAACGGTTACAACAATGATTTGGCTCATTTGATAGAAGCAGGCAGTGATATGTTTTTGATGCCGTCACTTTATGAACCTTGCGGTTTGAATCAAATGTATAGTCTGCGATATGGTACTCTGCCGATTGTGAGAAAGGTAGGAGGGTTGAGGGATACTGTGATGCAGTATGATGAAAGTACCGGTCGCGGCAGCGGCTTTATTTTTGATGATCCAACGTCTGAAGCAGTCAGCAACACAGTCGGCTGGGCTATAAAAACATTTAACGAACGTCCGCAACATTTTCAGCAAATGGTCGAGATTGCAATGGAGCAGCGATTTACATGGAAAAACGCTGCAGAAAAGTATGTAACTTTATATAGAAAAAATTTATAAAAAAGGAGAAACATGTCAACAAATATTAAAGGAACTATTGCGATTTTAACCGGCGGTGGAGATGTTCCTGGATTGAACCCGGCTATCCGCGCCGCAACTATCCGCGCAAATAGGAATGGTTACAGAGTCGTAGGTCTGCGTAACGGTTGGGAAGGTATCATGAAAATTGACCGTTCAAAACCCCTGGAGGATCAGGGATACTGCCAGATACTGACCGAAAAAAATGTGCAGAAAATTGCACGTACAGGTGGAACATTTCTCCACACTTCACGCACAAAACCCAGCAAAGTCTCACAGGATAAAGTTCCTGAAAATATGCGTGACAAATATAATGCAGCAGAAAATGATTTAACCGATGAAATCATTAAAAATCTGGAACACCTGGGTATTGAATATCTTGTGCCGATCGGCGGTGACGATACTCTCAGTTATGGCCTGCGTCTACACAAAGCAGGTGTACGCTGTGTCGGTATACCGAAGACGATGGACAACGATGTCCCGGGTACAGATTATTGCATCGGTTTCAGCACCTGTGTTACACGTACTATTGAGTTCACTCACCAACTGCGTACCTGCGCGGGTTCACATGAACGAATTCTGGTGATTGAAGTCATGGGTCGTTACGCGGGGTATACTGCTTTGGTACCGGCAATGGCTGGTGCATCCGACCGTTGTGTGATTCCTGAATATGAATTTGATATTGAAAGATTAACCGAATTACTCGTTAAAGACCGCCGGGACAATGAAAGTAATTATTCGGTAGTGCTGATTTCGGAAGGCGCGATGTTTAAAGGCGCGGATATGATTTTCTCTAATCAGGAAACGGACGCATACGGTCATAAAAAACTTGGTGGAATCGGTGATATGGTCAGTGCGGAAATAGTCGAAAGAGCTCCTAAATATAACAAAGGTGAGACTATTCATACAGTCAATCAAAGAATGAGTTATATGACACGTTCCGGTCAACCGGATGCGATAGATTCAATAGTCCCCATGGCATACGGAAACCTGGCGATGGATCTCATCATGGAAGGAAAAAGTGGTAGAATGGTTTGTTTGAAAAACGGCCGTTATGATCACGTTCCTTTTGAAGTTGTCACTGAATATGAGAAAAAAATTGACGTGGAGCGTTTTTATGATACCGAGCGTTACCGTCCTCATTATCACAACTGCATGGGTATGCCGCAGTTTATCATGACTTCTGACTGAAAATTGCGCATATTATAAGAATGACACCTCTGTTTCGCTGCGGAATCTTTGTTCTGCTATTTTTATTTTGCTGGTCTTCTACGGCTTCCGCCATTTTATTTGAAAGACGTAAAACTTTTGAATCAGAGATTTCCTGGTTTATCTATCCGGTAATAGGCAGCATCCCCGGAGTTCAGGATTTTTACGGATTGGGCGGAACAGTTTCAGGAATTGGAGGCAGTGAATCTGACATCACCGCCATCAGTCTTAGAGGAAAAGCGGAATATTTTGAAGATGATTTTCAGATTGATATCCTCTCTATTTTCGACGTTCCTCTCTTTACGGAACATCTTACCTTCACCTGGTTCTCAACAAAAATCCGCAACGCAGGCTGGCCTGAGGGTGAGCGTGGAATAGATTCTGACCCGGACAGTATGTATTATCTACTGGCCAGTAATGTGGATGCTTCCGGTGGTGAACTTTCAGTCAATGTTTTAGAAAATCAGTTGGAGTTCTATTACGCATACAGCGATGCATCGGTCAAACCTTATGGTTTAGTCGATCCGAATGGAACTTTTTACAATGCGCAGAATTCCGGAATAATAGAAAGCCCCAGAGGTTTCCGCTACGGAATTTACCTTGACGATACTGATAATCGCCGTGATCCGAGAATCGGTTACCGTTTTCAGTACGAAAAGTGGGGACAGCCTTCTTCAAGAGCAGGCAACTCTGAATATTTTCAGGAAGACTACAACCTTTCCGGATACATTCCGGTTTTAGCGGAAGGTAAAGGTGTTTTAGTGCTGAACCAATTTTATGGCTCTTCAACAGTAATCAAAAAAGGAACGGTTGATAAGAGTCTATATGTCTGTGACAACGTCTTAAAGCCCGGCTGTCAGGCGATTCTTGACGAACTTTATGCACGTCAGGTGGCCGAAGCAGAAAACGGCAAAGCAACTTCACTCGGCGGAACCAACCGATTACGTGGATATAGTACCAACCGTTTTTATGACAGTTACACAAATTTCCGTGGTGCGGAATTTCGCTGGTATGTGCATGAAGCGCAGGAAGCATTCAATTATTTTTTGGAAAAAGGAACCTTCGCAGGGCTTCAGTTAGCTTTTTTCTACGAACAGGGAACAGTCTCACGGGATAAAGCCAGCTTGTGGAAAAATATGCGTTCCTCATACGGCGCAGGAACAAGATTTATCTTTAATACCATCATTGTCCGTATCGACCGCGGTTTTGGAAAGGAAGGCGGTGAGACCACATTCTTCGTCGGCTATCCGTTTTGATTCCACTCATGGAACGGATTTTAGAGCCGCCATTTAATGGAGATTCAAATTAAAACGTATGTATATCATTAAGATCCATCAAATAGAGTTTTGAATGATGACTGTTGCCGAAACTATTTTTAAGGCCATTAAGATCCGTGAAATCGATTTCGTTTTTTGTGTTCCCGGTGAGAGTTATCTCGCGACCATGGACTCATTTTACGGATCGCTTCAACCTCTTTTGGTTTCTGCAAGACATGAGGAAGGTGCTGGTATCATGGCAGAAGCGTATGCCAAGGCATCTTCTAAGACAGGTGTCTGCATGGTAACACGTGGTCCAGGCTTGACACATTTAACAATTGCTCTTCATACAGCAAAACAGGACTCTACACCTCTTGTTGTATTCGTAGGGCAAGTACCGACAAATCTACGACAGCGTGAATCTTTTCAGGAATTAGATATAGTTGAATTGTCACGTCCTGTTACCAAGTGGGCGGTGGAACTAAACAGGGCTGATCGAGTAGCTGAGATAGTTGACAAAGCTTTCCACATTGCTAATTCAGGACGTCCTGGACCAGTAGTAATTAGTCTGCCGGAGGATATCGACAGGAGTTCAACGGCACAGCATTCACTTTGGCGCTACTCAACAGTTGGAATACCATCTCCATCAACCAAAGGTGTTGCAAAAGCTGTTTCCATGATTGAAGATTCAGAACGACCCTGTATTGTTGCTGGAGAAGGGATATTACGAGTTGACGCGACAGACAAGCTGGTTTGCTTCGCAGAATGTCTTGGGGCACCTGTTTTTACAGCCTGGAGAAGATTCGACGCATTTCCCAACAAACATCCACTTTATATGGGGGGACTTAATTTGTCATCGGTATCTAATGATCTTTCTGAACCACTGAAGAACGCTGACCTGATAATCGCTATAGGGACCAGGCTTGACGAATTCACTACCTTAAGTTATTCATCACCGTCAACTGAACAAAAGATTATCCATATTGATCGATCTCCCGAAGAAACAGGAGGAAGTTGGATTGGGGCCGATCTATCCCTCGTGGCAGATGCAGGTGAGGCAATGGACAAGCTCGAAGAGACTTTGAAGAACTCAATGCGTGCTAAACCGTCAAAAGCGCATCAAAAGCAAATAGCTGACTGGAGTGAATATTATAGGAGTCGTACAACACCACGCAGCAACAGGATTGGTCTTAAAGACGGGACAATTGATCTTGAGGGAGTATATCATGACATCCTTAACATTATACCTGACGATGCCAGTATTACTTGTGACGCCGGAGATTTTGGCAGTTGGCTGATACGTTACTATAAGTGGAACCAACCGCGGACTTTTTTTGGCCCAACAACGGGTGCTATGGGTTATGCCTTACCCGCTGCTATTGCAGCGAAGTTGGCAAGACCCCAAGCTCCCGTGATTGCCTTTGCCGGAGACGGTGGATTTGCCATGACGATGAGCGAGCTCGAAACCGCGGTCAGATTAAAGCTGGTAGGTTTGGTGGTTCTTGTTTTTAATAATAATAATTACGGCACAATTCGTAGACATCAAAATCGTGAATTCCCCGACCGCATTGTCGGGACAGCCCTCGGCAAAATAGACTTCCCTGCAGTAGCAAAGGCGATGGGCGCGGAAGGTTTCAGTGTCAGTAAGAATGATGAATTTGCCAAAACCTTCAAAGAAGCACTAAACGTAGACAGTCCAGCAGTTATCGAAATTACTCTTGGAGAGAATAACCTTGATCCATGGGCAGATAACAACTAGTGTCTTATTTATTTTGCCGCTTGAATTCTTCATCGCTTTGAAAATGAAAGCAAAAAACGGATTCACTTTTTCCAAATATGCTGTTAGACTCTAAACCGTGTAACACAGCACCTCAAATAATGATGCAAAAATTAGCTAATCCTGCTTAAGAAAAGGAGTAATATGAAATCCCACCCTCAATTAATGACTTATCCAAGCATGTCCGCAGCTCTTCTTTTGGGTGAAGCAGACAGCAAAATTCATAGGGCGGTTCGCTATACTCTCCTGACTTTAGCCGGTTCTGCATTGATCACCCTCTGTACGCAAATTTCATTACCGCTTTTTCCGGTGCCGATGACTCTGCAGACATTTGCGGTGTTTTTGATTGGTTTGACATACGGATGGCGTTTAGGTGGAATCACCGTTGCTCTTTATTTACTTGAGGGAGCGCTTGGTTTACCGGTATTTTCCGGTGGAAAAGGTGGAATGATTGTTTTCATGGGACCTACAGCAGGTTACCTTGTTGGATTTTTGCTGGCGGCAACCGCTTGTGGATGGTTTGCGGAACGTGGATTTGACCGCAGTTATTTTAAATTATTAGTGGCCCTGCTGGTGGGTAACGTTTTGCTTTATGCTCCAGGACTTTTATGGTTGGGCACTCTGATCGGCTGGGATAAACCTGTGCTGGAATATGGGCTTTATCCTTTTATTGGGGGCGACTTACTGAAAATCGTAATGGCCGTGTTACTGCTTCCTACTGCCTGGAAAGTTGTTAATCGGCTGAAACAGTAACACTCCTTGTCATTCCGGTCAAAGCACGGCTTAAACCAGGAATCCAGAGGTGGTTCCTCAATTTTTGTATTCATTTTGATTTGAAATCTGGATCCCGGGTCAATTCCGGGATGACAAAAGAAAAATTTTTCAGGAAGTTCTACATAAGATCCTTTCTCAAATTCTTTGACTTGAGTGTAATTGATTTTATTTAGCTGAAAAATGGCGGAGCATGAATTCCACCTCAGAGCAAAAAACGGATCTCCCGGAAATTCTACAAACAACCCTCGCTCTCGCAGAAAGCTGGCAAAACCGCGCCAACACTCTTCGTACCAAAGATGAACTGAAGCAGCAGCAGATGATGCGCCGTTTGCTCAATCATCCGTCAGACAAAACGGTAGTGATGCATTTGGTTGATCAAAGTTTCCGTTCCGGAAATCCAAGTCGCGTGGTTGATCAATTCCGTTATTTGCTGGAACACCACGGCATTCCCCGATTTTTTCCGCAAGTCGAGCAGTGGTTACTCAAGATATTTTTGCATCTCGGAAAGTTCGTACCGCAAATTTCGCATTCACAAATTTTACGTAAAATCCGCGAAGACACCAGCCGTACAATTCTTCCGGAAGAGCCGGAAATACTAAATGCACACTTGAAAAAACGGCAGGCTGAGGGCGTGCAGGTCAATCTCAATCACCTGGGCGAAGCAGTACTGGGTGACGCTGAAGCGTTGAACCGTTTGAAGCATTACGGAGACTCGCTGCGTAATCCGGACATCCACACCATTTCCATCAAAATTTCGAATATTGTCGCACAACTGCATCCGCTTGGTTTTGAGAATGAAATCGACTTAATTTGTGAGCGGCTTTCTGAACTGTACCGCATTGCCCAGGAAAATCCGGTGTTGCACAGCGATGGTACAAGACACGCAAAATTTGTCAATCTGGACATGGAATCCTACCATGATCTTGATTTAACCATGGATGCGTTCATGCGTACTCTCGATCAAACGGAATTCAAAAATTTACAGGCCGGTATCGTGCTGCAGGCGTATCTTCCGGATTCGTTTTTACGACAGCAGAAACTCGTCAAGTGGGCCAAAAAGCGTGTCCAAAACGCCGGAACGACCGGTACGGGGGGAAGTCCTGTCAAAATGCGTTTGGTAAAAGGTGCGAATCTGGTGATGGAGGCAGTTGAAGCAGAAGTTTCTGGCTGGCCGCTGACAGTTTTTGATTCCAAAATCGAAACCGACGCGAATTTCAAACGAATGCTAGAATTCGGACTTCAACCGGAAAATATCGCAGCAGTGCATTTTGGTTTGGCTTCACACAATTTGTTTGACCTGGCTTATACTCACGTACTTGCGGAAGAACGTGGAATTTCAGAGGGTTTGATTTTTGAGATGCTCGAAGGAATGGCGGATCACGTACGGCGGACTCTGCAGGAGGAAAAAAGAAAAGGGGACAGCAAAGAAACAAATTTATTGCTCTATACACCAGTGACGAGTCAGGATCAGTTCATCAGCGCCATTGCTTATCTAGTAAGGCGGCTTGACGAAAATACGAGTCCGGACAATTTTTTACGCCACTCATTTGATATCCGGGTTGGTTCTGCTGCATGGAAATTTCTGGAAAAACAATTTCTTGCAGCATGGCATTTAAAAGACAAAATTTCCTCTGAACCGCGCCGTCAGCAAAACCGTGATAAAGAAGTTTTTGCTGAAAACATTGGAACACTCGCAGATCCAATCTTCCGTAACGAACCGGACACGGACTGGGTGCTTCCGGAAAATCGAAAATGGGCAAACAAAATTCGTAAAAAATGGCAGCCTACCGAAAAATCAAAAGTCAAAAAAATTCCGCTTTTTATAGGTAATACTGAAGTTAAAGCAAAGCGCAAACAACAATTATTTTTCGATCCTTCTCAACCGTCAACTCCCGACGAAGCAGATATTCCGGCGGTATTTTCAGTTGCACTGGCAACAAAAACGGATGTGATCAAAGCAGTCAAAATCGCTAAAGACGATCCTTCCAAATGGCGGCACACAACTTTGGCGGAACGGTACGAACTGCTTTCCGGAGCTGCACATAATATGCGGAAAAAGCGCGGAGATTTAATCGGAGCTGCAGCGGTGGTTTGTGGAAAAACTTTTTATGAAACAGATCCGGAAATTTCGGAAGCAATTGATTTTATCGAATATTATCCGCATTCCCTGAGTTTGCTCGAGAAACAGACCTCGCTGAAATTGTTACCGCAAGGTGTAGTTCTGGTGATTCCACCGTGGAACTTTCCTATTGCGATTCCAACCGGAGGAGTGGCTGCGGCATTGGCTTGCGGAAACACTGTTCTTTTTAAACCCTCACCGCTGGCCTTTCCGTTGGGCGTGGAGATCGCAAACTGTTTTTGGGATGCCGGAATTCCCCGTGAAGCTTTGCAACTCGTATGCTGCGAGGACGGAGAACCGATCCAGACGCTTTCCGGACATCCGGACGTGGACGCAATCATTTTCACCGGCGGAACTCAAACCGCATTGAAGTTGCTCGAAAAACGTCCTGATGCGGAATTGTCTGCGGAAACCGGTGGGAAAAACGCGACCATCGTCACCGCAATGGCTGACCGTGACCAGACGATCGAACACGTTTTACATTCCGCGTTCAGTCACAGTGGACAAAAATGTTCGGCGACATCGCTGCTTGTTTTGGAACGTGAAGTTTACGAAGACGAAACTTTCCGAAAACAATTGCTGGATGCGATTCAAACTCTGAAAGTTGGTTCGGTTTGGAATTTCTCCAATAAAATGGGACCGCTGATCCGCGAACCGCTTGCAGATTTACGCAAAGGTTTGGAAACTTTGGAAACTGGAGAAAGCTGGGCCTTAGCTCCGAAATGTGATGAAACAAATCCAAAACTTTGGCATCCCGCGGTAAAGTGGGGTGTGCGACGTGGAAGTTTTTCACATCAAACGGAATTTTTCGGACCGCTGCTTTCGGTGATACGGGCGGAGTCGCTGGAAGACGCAATCGAAATTGTCGACGACACTGCTTACGGATTGACCTCCGGACTCGAAAGTCTGGATCCGAGGGAACAAAAAATATGGATGGAAAAAATTGAAGCTGGAAATCTTTACATAAACCGCGTAACGACCGGCGCGGTTGTGCTGCGTCAATCTTTTGGCGGCATGGGACTTTCCGCAATCGGTGCAGGAATCAAAGCCGGGAGTCCTAATTACGCCGTGCAGTTTTGTAAAATTGAAGAAAGTGAGGCTCCGACACAAGGGCCGTTACGGGAGGAATCGCCTTGTAACGCTCACTTGCATTTTATCGCACGAAACTGGCAGAATCAACTTTCACTTAGCACAGATTCTACACCGAAAATTCCTGTAGAAATTCGCCACGATTTGCAAAAAACTATTCAGGCAATTTACAGTTGCCTATTTCAATTTGAAAAGGAATTTTCCGGGGAGCAGGATTTTTTCCGTTTACGCGGACAGGACAACTTGTTCCGTTACCTGCCGGTCGGCAATGTTACTGTGCGTCTGCACCCCGACGATAGCCTTTTTGAAACGTTGATCCGGATTGCCGCAGCCCTAATAGCAAAATGTAAAGTGGAAGTTAGTTTTCCACCGGAGTTGAAAAACAGTGTAACCGAATTTCTGTCTGGGACTGAAGGTAAACGCTTATGCGATTCTGTAAAAATCTGCACTGAAACAGATGAAGAACTCGCCGAACGACTTTTGATAACAAACATGACATCCAAAATCGACCGACTTCGCTACGCCCATCCGGACCGTGTTCCACAAACAATTCACCAGGCCGCCGCCAAATTGGGCAAACACGTTTCCCGTCACATTCCGCTCGCGGAAGGCCGCATCGAAATGCTGCGTTATTTACGTGAGCAAAGCATTTCCATTGACTACCACCGCTACGGAAATTTAGGCGAACGTGAGATTTGAAGAGCTTTGATTTGATTTAGAACTATGTATCTGAGCTTTTTCAGTGTTTAATTAAAATTATTTCTCTGTAAGAAAAACAAAACTATAATTTTTGCATTCCCTATTCACATGCCTTATTCTCCACCTGAAACGCAACATCTGGATAACATCCTGCCGTCTGAACCGCTTTTACTGATGGGAGCGGGGCCTGTGCCGATTTCCCATGCGGTTGCCCGTGCAAATGGAGTTGTGATCAATCATCTGGGTGAAACCATGGATGAAGTGATCAGTAATGTAAAGATCATGGGGCGTTATGCATTTCAGACAGTTTCGGATAAAATTATCGGAGTCTCCGGGCCTGCTTCCGCAGCTATGGAAATGGCTATCACCAATTTACTGTGGCCGGGCAGAAGCATTTTAGCTTTGTCCATGGGAACCTTTAGCGGCCGTATGGCGGAAATGGCTGAAGGTGTTGGCGCGGATGTGACAGTAATTGAATCAGCAGGTATTCAACCTGTCCGGGTAGAAGAAGTTCAGGAAGCCTTTTCGAAAAAACACTTTGACGTGATTACGATGGCACAGGGTGAAACTTCCTGTGGTGTCGAAATGAAATGCCTGCCGGAAGTCGCACGGATTGCTAAAGAGCACGGTGCACTTGTGGTAGTGGATGCAGTCTGTACCTTGACCACGATGCCCATGCAGATGGATGAGTGGGGAGTTGATGTTGCCATCGCCGGAGGTCAAAAGGGTTTGTCTTCTATTCCTGGAGTTTCCCTGATTGCATTTTCGCAAGATGCGTGGAAAAAGATTAAATCCAGGAAAGAACGGCAACCGCACTGGTGTCTGGATGCATTACGCGCTCAAACTTTCTGGGGTTCACAACAGTACCACTATACTGCTCCGGTTCCCGGGATTTTAGCTTTGTATGAAGCACTGCGGCAAATTTGTGAAGAAACTCTGCCTATGCGTTTTGAACGTCACCGAGTCAGTTCAATTGCTTTGCAGGCAGGAATTGAGACAATGGGATTGAAACTCTTTGTGCCGATTAAAGACCGTCTAAATTCCGTGGTTGCGATCAATACTCCTGAAGCTACAGACAGCGCGCAGATCCGAAAAACAATGTCCAAACGTTTTAATGTTGAGATTTCAGGAGCATTTGGCCTGGACATTCTGCGTATCGGTCAAATGGGAGAGCAGTGCCGCTCCCACAATCTCTTCAAAGTCCTTTATGCGCTTGGTATGAGTTGCCGCCAGCAAGGTCTTGATCTGGACGTGAGTCTGGGCATGGCTGAGTTGGAGCGTAATTTGGTGATTGATCCTGAAAATTTAGTCGACTGAAAAAGGACTAAAAAATTGAATGAGACCTTCCTCTCTCACCCGTCTTCTTCGAGAAAAAGCCAGTGAACTTGGTTTTGAGCTTGTTGGTGCAATTCCCGTTTCACGCAGTAAAACCATTGACATTTACAATGCATGGCTCAAAAAAGGTTATGCCGGTTCAATGGCTTATCTGGAACGTCACGCGGAACTGAAAGA
>Ga0187827_10002371_pt1 | contig 25925 bp, 16 predicted proteins | sample ETNtaG_39_FD_167969 | JGI IMG/M metagenome (GOLD analysis project Ga0187827, IMG submission 167969) | Marine microbial and viral communities from oxygen minimum zone, Eastern Pacific Ocean - ETNP2014_SV_150_PacBio MetaG (Illumina Assembly) | ecosystem: Environmental > Aquatic > Marine > Hypoxic... | reverse complement strand
ATGCTGTTGGGGGTATTGGTTTGAGGATCGATTACTCTTATTCTCAATTAGGAGCATTTGATGGAGTTAGCAGAATTACCATAGGTGGAAGTTTTTAGTTTATGTAAAGAGAAAATCACTCTCAAATAAATTATTATACATGAATTAAATCTGGGTTGGTATGAAAATATCGACCCAGATTTTTGTATATAAGATGATGATTCGTTTAATATTTTTCTTGTCTTTGTTCACATTTTTTGTTTTTCCAGTTTTACTTTCTGGTGCTAATAATAAAGAATAAAGCAATTCTGATATCTGAATAATCATGAATAGTATTAATTGGGAAAAATCTTTATTCAAGAATGATGAGTTTAAAAGAAACTCTGATAGCCAGGGTCATTTTGAAACTTTCTACCAATAGCTAATTCGGTTGAAAACTGATGTAATTATTGCATTTTTTGGATAAGTGATCATTTGGTAAAGAGACGGTGCTAAAAAAGTATGAGGCTGAACTTGATGCATTTGTAATTCATACTTTGAGTCAGAGTTACAATGGAAAATCGCCCCCTTAACTTGCCCTAGTTTCTTCAACCGCATTCGAATATTTATCGGGTAAGTTTGACCTGCCGGATGGCAGAGAGATAAATAAATACCTTTCATCATATACTGATGCCATGGAAAGAATCGCAAGTAAGCATAATGTGATTTTTGTCGATACATATAGCCCTTCAAAACAGTGGTTCAAATCAGAAGAGGAAATCACAATTGATGGCTCCCAACTTTCAAAGGATAACTCCGAGAACTAACTGAGTTTGTAGGATAATTCGACAATAGAGATTTATTCCCTATACTTTTGATTGTAGGGTTAGTGTAGTATATTTCAGTAGAAGGTTCAATATGTCAAAATTGGAGACAATTATTTCTTATCCAACTTTTGGAAGACACCTTATTGCCTCCAATACTCTTAATATGAGTTTTGGTCTCTACAATCTTTAAGGATAGCCTTATGAAAAGAACAATAATATTAATTACTTCAATTGTATTGATAGTGGGGTGTTCTAGAACAATTGATGAAAAAGAACTTGTGGAAAGAAGTGGATAGAAGGACCTTATAAAAATGGGGTAAAAGTTGGAAAATGAACTTACTAATAAAGACGGAACTGTAAAGGAAGTCAAAGATTATGGTAATAAATAATATGAAAAAGTTTCACTTCCCCCGAATCTTTGCTCTACTTCAATCCCAAATAACACAAAAAGCATACCTTAAAGACATATATTCATTTAGAGTGACTGTGATAGAAATACTTTCTTCAGATATCGCTGATAAGGGGAAGTTTACGCTGATTGAGCAGCTCTCTGAACCTTATAAAATAAGGGATTTGAATGTGTGGGCAATAGATTCATGGGGAAGATAATGAGCCGTCTACTGGTGAGGATGAAATGAAGTCAATGTGTAAAGCAGTTATAGATAAACCGGTTCGTTAGTTTTAGTGATTCTATTGACCCGGATCATCAGGCTTCCCGAATGTTTACTATGATGACTGACACTTAAGGATACAACATACAAATATGAAGACTATTACTTTCTTTTCAGCAACCATCATCTTACTGTCTGTCATATCTGGTTGTCTACCTGGTAAAGCTAGGATCAGTTGGGAAAATGATGAACCAGTTCCTAAAGATGTAATTCAATCAACCCGCGCTTTTCGTGAACGCCTACTTGCTGATCCATACAGGCCGGCTTACCATTTTACGGTGCCGGAAGATGTGGGAAGACCAGGTGATCCGAACGGAGCATTTTATTACAATGGGCGCTATCACCTAATGTATCTGTACAAACGTGAAAGTAGCGGATTTTCCTGGGGACATGTTTCCAGCAACGACTTGCTTCACTGGCGCCACCACCCTGATACCATAGGTCCGGGAGACGGGGATCACGGGGTATTCAGCGGAGGCGGCTTTGTTGATAGTGATGGGAAGGCCCTGATTACGTACTGGGAGTTTATGGATGATGAAACCCGCGATCAACATGCGAAAGGGACCTATAAAGGGCGCGTTTTCGGTATCGGTATCGCCGAGAGTACAGATGAACATTTTGATACTTGGACCAAGGTTTCCGGCAACCCGGTTATCCCTTCAACAGACTGGGGAATTACAGTGACAAAAGACCAAGAGGGTCAGGAACTTATTTACGGCTCAGCGGATCCTTCACAAATCTGGATCAAAGACGAAAGATATTACATGCTTACAGGTAACTTGTTAGTATTAAGAAAGTATGGCCTCAACTATAAGACAGGTAAACTAAATTGGAACGAAAGGACCACCGACACCTTCCCCGACTCGGTTAAACACCAAGGAGATCATCTGTATCTGTTCGTTTCCGACGATCTGGAAAATTGGGAATACCTGCATGAATTCTACAAGTCGGACCGGAAATGGACAGAAAAAACTGAGGACAATATGTGTCCTAGTTTTTTACCCTTACCTTCAGGTCCCAATGGTGAATCCGGGAATAAGCACCTACTGCTTTTTATCAGTCATAATAAAGGGTGCCAGTACTATATCGGTACTTATAAGGATGACAGATTTTTTCCGGAGAGCCACGGCAGAATGACTTGGAAGGATAATGCCTATTTTGCACCTGAGGCTCTTATTGACGGGGAGGGAAGGCAGATCATGTGGTCCTGGATACGTGATGACAGGTCTGAGGATCTAAAAAAGTATTACGGGTGGACCGGTACCTACGGGTTACCTCGTTCCCTCTGGTTAGGAGAAGATGGGACATTGAGGATGCGCCCCGTCAGGGAGTTAGCCAATCTGCGCCAGGAAGTACTGGCTAAAGAAAATTTTACCATTAATGCAGATTCAGAAATGGAACTGGATGATTTTGGTAAACAGTTGCTCGAACTGGAGATTACCATCGAACCCGGACAGGCACAACAGACTGGGGTCTTGGTGAATTATTCGCAGGATGGACGTGAAAAAACAGCCCTTTATTATGACGCCACAGAAAAAAAGCTTGTCATTGATGCTACCCAGTCCAGTATCAATTTGGGACGCAGGGACATTGAAGGTGGGCCCTTTGAATTAAAAAAGGCAGAACCACTAGTATTACGTGTTTTTGTTGACAAATCAATAGTAGAGGTGTTTGCCAACGACAGGCAGGCTGTTGCCAGGCGGGTTTATCCCAAACTAGGGGGCCTAGGAGTGAAACTGTTTGCTAAAGGAGGTGATGTAAAGGTTCTGTCTGTAAAAGCATGGGAGTTGATGCCATCCAACTCATATTGAATCAAATATTGTAACATCTAATTAAAACAATTGATAAATTCAAAAACTAAAAGACTGGAAGGAAAAAACTATAATGAAAACAATTAAACTTACGAAAACAAAAAAATTACCTGTTCTCATCAAGATGTCGATGATGATTTTTCTTATTCTCCTCACCGGGCTTAAACCTGTTTTTGCGCAGGAGGAGTTTGCTGATTACACTTCAAAAGTACCCCAATTTACCTTTTCTAATACCTTGGAAGAGCAGGAAGAAGAACTCAAGAATAATCCACTTTTATTACGGTTCAAGAAATCAAGGGAAAAACTAGCATTAGATCCACACTTACCTCTTTATCATTTTGTCAGCCCAGAACATCGCCTTAATGATCCCAACGGACTTAGTTACTGGAAAGGAAATTGGCACCTTTTTTATCAAGCTTATCCACCAGAAGACGATCGTCAGCACTGGGGTCATGCCGTAAGTAAAGATCTTATAAATTGGAGAGATTTGCCCTATGCAATTTATCCCAATCCTGAATACCAGTGTTATTCTGGCTCAGCCTTGGTAGAGGAAGATAGGGTAATAGCCATGTATCATGGCACTAGAGTTGGTAACATGGTTGCCACTTCCAGTGATCCTTTGCTTCTTAATTGGGAAAAGGTGGGAAATAAACCGGTGATTCCTATGACACCCAATAGTGATGACCTACCCTATGATGTATATGACCCTAATATTTGGAAAAAGGATGGTGTCTATTACAGTATATCCGGGGGACTCACCAGGGAACGTTTCGGAGAACAATTTCTGTCAGGATACCTTTTTAAGTCAACTGACCTTGAAAATTGGGAGTATATGCATGAATTTGTAGAAAATAATCAATTCACTGGTCTTATGAATGACTTGGCCTGCCCATATTTTTGGCCCATTGGTGACCGCTGGATATTGCCTTTCTACAGTCACAAAAGTGGTGGACAGTATTTCATTGGTGACTACGACAAGAAAAGAGACAAATTTATTCCAACTAATCATGGAAAATTTAATTTTGGAGCATCTCGACCTGGTGGTGTTCATGCTCCATCAGCAGCTCCTGATGGGAAAGGTGGAGTCATAATTATTTTTAATGTGAATGACGCGAAACCTACTGATGGCTGGAATCAAATAATGAGCCTCCCCCGTCTATTAAGTCTAGAAAATGGTGATACCCTTAGGCAAACACCAGCTGGTGACATAGAGTCTTTACGTTATGATCATGAAAAAGTTGATCCAATGACACTGCCCGCAAATAAAGAAGTTGTCCTAAAAAACATTAATGGCAATGCCATGGAAATTATTGCGGAAATAGATCCTAAAAATTCGCCGATGGTGGAAATAAACGTCTTACGGGATCCTAAAAAGAAAGAGTTTACCCGCATTGCCTTTTATAAGTATCGTGGGATGCATATAGGTAGACAATATAAACGTCCTCGTTCGAAATCCGGTACGTTTGTACCCATTCATGGTAGAAACTATCGCCTAAAAAATAGTTTGATATCCATTGAATCGTCTTTTTCCTCCATATTACCCGATGTTCTTTCAAGAGGACCGGAAACCGGTGAATTCCTATTAGAACCTGATGAAATGCTTAAGCTTCGTATCTTCATCGATAAATCTGTAGTGGAGGTTTTTGCCAATGATAGACAAGCCGTTTCAATGCGCGTTTATCCTGGACTAAAAAGAAGTACTGGAGTTTCTCTACGTGCACAAGGATCAGAAGCAGAATTGATTTCGTTAGATGCATGGCAGATGAAAAGCATTTATGAATAGGAGGCCCTTAGTAGATGTGAAAACCTGATTACCCTCCGGAAAATCAGATATCCTTAAAGAGTTGAAAAAACTCAAGTAAATGTAAATGAACATAATAATTTATACTTTCTAATGTTCCCAATTAATAAATAGAATTACCGGTATCTAAGTTGATAAAGGAGAAAACTACATGATGATTAATAAAACAATAAATAGAACATCCATGTTTCTTATTATTCTATTTCTTGGGATTGGCCAATCCCAAACTGATTCAAATAAGAACAGCAAGTTTGTCCCAGGAGGCAAAATTCCTGAGGGACACCCTGACTATACCTCAAAAGTACCGAAATACAAATTTTCCACAACTCTTAAAAAACAAGAAAAAGAGTTAAAGAAAAATCCCTTACTAAAGCGATTCAAAAAATCTCGAAAAGCAATGGCTGGCGAGCCCCATTTGCCGAATTATCATTTTGTAAGTCCTGAGAATCGTTTAAACGATCCTAATGGTCTTAGTTACTGGCAAGGCAAATGGCATCTATTTTATCAAGGTTATCCACCAGAAGACCCAAGACAGCACTGGGGTCATGCTGTTAGTGACGATCTAATTCACTGGCGTGATTTACCCTATGCTATTTACCCTAATCCTGAAAGAGCAGTTTATTCTGGAACAACACTTGTTGAGGAAGACCGAGTCATTGCTATGTACCATGGAACCAGGATTGGAAATATGGTGGCAACATCTTCAGACCCTTTATTGCTTAACTGGGAAAAAGTCACTGAAGGTGCACCAATTTCTATCCTTAATCCTGACAACAGGTTATTCGCTGATGGGAAACAATATCCTTATCGAGTATTTGATCCTTCTATTTGGAAGAAGGATGGATACTATTACTCACTTTCAGCTGGCCAGAAACCTGAAGGCCCAGGCGGCTCAATGATTCGTGCAAACTGGCTTTTCCGTTCAAAAGACTTAGCTAATTGGGAGTATTTGCATCCATTTATTGAGGATGATCAATATTCCCTGGTAGGCGATGATGGAGCCTGTCCATATTTCTGGCCAATAGGTGACAAGCACATTTACATGCAGTTTAGTCATATGAGCGGTGGTAAATATCTCATTGGTGACTATAATACAGATCGTGACAAACTTGAAGTTACTGAGGGTGGTGACTTTAATTTTGGAACAGCATGGCCAAATGGTGTGCACGCACCCTCAGCAACTCCCGAGCCATTAAAGCACGCTGGAGCCGTTGATTCTAAAGGCGTCGATGGAGCGGTGATTATTATTTTTAACATGAATCCCGGAAAACCGACAGAAGGCTATGATCAAATCATGTCTCTTCCTCGTCGCCTAACCTTAAATCCTGAACCTCATATTAATCTGAACATTGAACCGGTAGGTGATTTTGCCTCTTTGAGATATAACCATAAGAAAGTTGAGTCCATGAATCTTCCCGCAAATAAGGAAATTGTCCTAGATGGTATCAACGGCAAATCTATGGAAATCATGGCTGAGATAGATATCAGTGCCCCAGAAAAAGATGAGAATGATCCCTGGTATAATCGTCATGGGACACCCACTACTATAGAAATGGGCGTTTTCCGGTCCTCATCTCGTGAAGAGGTTACTCGAATTCTTTTCAGCAAGGGTACTGGATACCGCCCTTCTTATTTAAAGAGGACTGAGTTCCAGACCAATGAGAATCGTTTAAGACGAATTAAATCTGATATGATAACAATTGAATCATCCAGGTCATCAGTGCTTCCAGACGCTACTCCAAGAGTGCCTGAAAGTGCGCCGGTTTTTCTTGGCGAAGGTGAAAATCTTAAACTCCATGTTTTTATTGATAAAAGCATTGTTGAAGTGTTTGTCAATGGCCAACAATGTGTTGCTCAGCGCGTTTATCCCGGTCTTGATGATAGTGATGGCATCTCTTTTCGAGCTCAAGGCAGGGATATGAAAATAGTCTCTGTTGATGCCTGGCAAATGAAAAATATCAATAATTAATGAAAAGTCTTGCCCGGGTTATACCTTGTCTGATATGTCTAATTTTACTGGAGTCATGCAGTCAATCATCTAACCTTGGAATTTTTGAAAAAAATGGAGATGTAGGTAATGTCAAAATTCCTGGGTCAGTTATTTTTGATGCAGTAAATAAGACATATAAAGTATCGGCCAGTGGAAAAAATATGTGGGCCGACAACGATGAATTCCATTATGTCTGGAAAAAAATGTCAGGGGATGTCTCCCTTACTGCTGAAATTCAATGGATTGGTCAAGGCGTAAATGGACATAGAAAAGCCTGTTTAATTATAAGACAGAATCTTGATTCGCAATCAGTTTATGCTGATGTTGCTGTGCATGGTGATGGCTTGACCTCACTACAGTATAGAGAGAATTTTGGAGATATTACTCACGAGGTTCGGTCAAATTTAATTTCGCCCAATAAAGTTAGAATTGAGAAAGAGGGTGATTACATATCTATGTCAACAGAATCAAATGATGGGGAACTCAAACCTTCAGGTGGATCCTTTAGACTCCCTTTCAAAGATCCCTTCTATTTAGGTATAGGTGTTTGCTCTCATGAAAGTAATATCAGTGAAACAGCTATTTTCTCTAATGTCTCAATTGAGGCTTTAGATAAAAAACCTGATTCTCATAAATCTGTTGAAAGTACATTAGAAACTATTTCAGTTTCCTCATTTAACAGAAGAGTTGTTTTCCATTCTCAAAGTCATATTGAGGCACCCAATTGGTCTGTGGATGGTAAAACATTGATTTATAATAGTAAAGGTTTGTTATATAAAATCCCTCAAGGTGGAGGGACTCCAGAAATCATTCCAACTGATTTTGCACAAAAAATAAACAACGATCACGGCATTTCACCTGATGGCTTAGAGATGGTTATCAGTGATCAGACCGAAACAGGAAAGTCGATGATTTACTCGATTCCTATATCAGGTGGTGTTCCCCAAAAAATCACTGAATTAGGCCCTTCTTACTGGCATGGGTGGTCACCTGATGGAGAAACCCTTGTTTATTGTGCGGAAAGAAATGGAAACTACGATGTCTATTCAATACCATTTGATGGTGGTGAGGAAAAACGCCTGACAAATGCGGAGGGATTAGATGATGGCCCTGATTATTCTCCTGATGGGAAATATATATATTTTAATTCAGTTCGAACCGGTACTATGCAGGTCTGGAGAATGAAAACTGACGGTAGTGAAGAAGAGCAAATCACAACTGACAAATTACATGACTGGTTTCCTCATCCCTCTCCCGATGGCAAATGGATTGTTTATTTAACTTTTGGCACTGATGTCCCAGCAAATTCCCACCCTCCTAATAAAGACGTAATGTTGCGAATAATGAATCTTGAGACAAAAGTGGTGTCCGTCATGGCTAAATTATTTGGTGGGCAAGGTACCATTAATGTGCCTTCTTGGTCACCTGATAGCCAAAATATAGCTTTTGTCAGTTATCGTCTAAGGTAGATAGTTTTAATTAATAAGCTATTTTCAAGATCAAATTGTTATTAAAAAATTTTATTAATTCAAAATCACACAAATTACATTTTAAAAGTTTTTCTGAAGAATTCCTTCTTCAAATTATTGTTTTTTTTCACTTTTTAGGGCCTCAATAGCTAAAGCAAAACCGCCAAATAGTCCAGCGTCTTCGCCCAATCCTGGGTAAACAATATAATCATTTATTCCATCTAACAATTCATCTTTAAGCAAATAAGAATTCAATAATTGTTTTACATCTTTCCTGATTATTGGAAATAGGTGATCATGCTTCATTACACCTCCACCCAGAATAACTTTTTGAGGCGAAAGGACAAGAATGTAATTAACAACAGCCTGAGCCAGATAATTGGATATAATAATCCAAGTCGTAGCTGATTTATCTTTGAGTTCTTCGCCCTTTATTCCCGTTCTTTTTTCAATTGCCAGACCAGACGTTAAACCTTCTAAACAATCGCCATGATTTGGACAGATACCTTGGAAATCATCTTTGGGATGTCTCCTTACTATTACATGCCCCATTTCAGGATGTAGAAGTCCATGAACAAGTTTATTGCCAACAATGGCTCCTCCTCCAATTCCTGTACCAACAGTTAAATAGACACATGATTCAACACTCTGTGCACTTCCCCACTTGAGCTCAGCTAATGCGGCACCATTAACATCAGTGTCAAAACCAACTGGGCCTTTGATTTCATTCTTTAGATGCCCAACAATATTGAAGTCTCGCCAATTTAGTTTTGGGGTTGTTGTTATATAACCATAAGTAGCTGAATTAATATTTAGATCAACAGGACCAAAACAAGCAATGCCAAGAGCATCGATTTGCTTGGATTCGAAAAAACGAAGTATTTTAGGCATTGTCTCCACTGGACTACTGGTACTTATTTTTTTTTGTTCCAAAATGTTGGGTTTGGATGATGAATATTCAGCTACAGCACAATTTATTGTTGTACCGCCGGCATCTATTCCTCCTAAAAACATTTATTTTTTACCCTTAATAGAGTCTCGGTAAAAAGATCATGCATTGAGATAAAAAATTTGAGGAGCCTCGGCCGCCCTCGTCAAATTCAGCTATAGAAACTACCATCTCTTCTCCCATATCCTTGGCACCATTTTGCCTGTTCTTACTGCAGGTTCCATCATGAAGATTTTCATAGACGGGATTGATGATGTCGCCGGGTCCCTGATAGTTTATAAGGTAGAGATTCCAATCGCCATCCAGAATGTAGATCTTTTTGTTTAATGACCCGATGTAAACCGGTGCCATCAGCCCCGATAGCTGTAGAGGAGGCCAGTAGACCGCCTGTTTCAAACATCCAAAGAACGGTGTCGAGATTTTTCTCAGCACCCGCCACGGTTAGGCACAAAGCTAAGAGAACTACAAATGTTTGTTTGTTTTTCATATGTCCAGTCATTTCTCAAAACCCACCACAGTGATGCCCATATGCACTACCTAACCTTGGTGACATACGCATAGAAAGCGCCAATGGGCGTGCCGATTGCGTCAGTGAATTTTGTCCACAACTTATCGCGGCTGGGCTGATTTAGCTTAAGCTTGAAAGTCATGCTTTTGTCGCCCTTCCTTCACTGCCATAACTTAAGGGGAGATAGAGCTGGTAATGGAATGATTAAACAACCGTCAGAGGAAATACCTTGGATTCAAAACACCCAATCAGGTATTTTTTTGGGAAATATCACGTGTTGCACTTACTACTTGAATCCAAATAACATTTTATTTCTTAAATAAACAAAACTACTATTCCCAAATTGATTTTAACTCATGGATTTCAAGACTCTTTACCAGTGTTTTTGGATATTCGTTTAATTCACCCTTATTATTGAATAAAGAAAGTTGAAAAGTATCTGGATCTCCTTCGAGATTATTATAAAACCAATACAAGATTCCTCCATTTGCATAGACTTCTACAGTTGTATTATCAACAATGATTTCAAGATCAAGTTGTTTATTCTGCAAAGGTAGGAAAGGACGGATAGTATCATAGCTATTTTGAGAATTTCCCCCATTATTTCTCCGCATAACTAGCTGATTTCTGGGAACACCATATGCAATTTTGTATCCATTAATATCTATACCAAAACGATGAGCATTTTCAATTTCAAATTTTGCTTTAATATGTAAAAATGGAGACTTTATCTTGGAAAGTTCGTCATTGATTTCAAATCCAATATGTTGATTTTTAAAAGAGTATGATTTGCCAGGTTTATGCAATTTCTCAATTTCTTTTATTGGATTAATAAATAGGCGAACCCCATTCCTTGTAGTTTTCAATTTGTATTCTTGAACAAATGTAAAAGTGTGGCGGAATGGTGAATCAGGGAATTGTGCACGAGCCCAGCCTATTTGAAGACGTCTACCATTAGGTTCGTCATTAAAAGTCTGAGCGGCTGTCATACCATCGGCATTGTATCGTAGCACTTCTGTTTCGGGAAGAAATTTCTTTCCATCAAAAGAACCGATTAAATAAGTTCCGGTAACACCATACATAACCCATTTCTTGTTTTTGTCATTGCCATCTACAGCCAGCTCAAATAATTCAGGGCATTCCCAGAATCCTGCGTCAACTGAACTCTGGTATTCCCAATCTTTTAAATTCTTTGAATTAAAAATGCTGTAAGCTAGCGCGTCATGTAAAATCATGACCCAGTGCTTTCCTGGAGCATACCAGAAAAATTTAGGATCACGTTCATGGCCTGACCCAAATCTTCTTTCCGCAGGAATTACAGGGTTTTTATCGTAAACAGTAAAAGTTCTACCCCTGTCATTACTGTAAGCAATACTTTGTTGCTGTTTTTTATTCCACATATCATGGGTAAAGAAGGCAACCATTGGTGGCTCTTTTCCTTTTTTGAAGCCTGAAGTGTTTTTATGGTCAATAACGGCTGAGCCCGAGAAAATTGTTCCAAGTAGTGTGTCTGGTAAAATAGCAGAAGGCAATTCTTCCCAGTGTAAAAGGTCTTTGCTAACTGCATGACCCCAAGTCATATTTCCCCAAATTATTTCATAGGGATTATGTTGGTAGAATAGATGGTACTCACCTTTGTAATAAACCATTCCGTTGGGGTCATTGGTCCAACCTCTTTTTGTCGAAAAATGGACTTGAGGTCGGAGATTTTCATTATATATTTTGTCTTCTCCGACAAATTTATTGGATTGATAAATTTTATCAATGCCGGATGCTTTTTTGGAAAAATTAAAAGTCAGCTTTTTACCTTTTAAATTAGAGACATCTAGAAAAACCCAGTAGTCTATATTTTGATTTGCTATTCGAATGTCATTTAAAGTAATAACCTTGCCATCTAGTTTAAAATAAACTCTTTGCCGTTCTTGTGCATGGTCAATGGGGATGTTTATATACTTATTTTTTATTTGAAAAGATTTCTCCAATGACTGAGAGAACAGTGGCATTGCAAGAGCTACGATTGCGATAAGGCTAAAAAGTTTCTTCATCAATGATCTCCTGATTCATGTTGTTGGATATTAGTTACCCCAAATTGAACTTAATTTAACAACTTTAACATTTGAAATCTTTGTTTTTCCGCCATCGGCTAAACATTCGAATAAGGGTTTACCCATATCATATTTCGCATTCATCATATGTACAGCTTGCCCATTGTTGTAAAAAACATCCATAATAGTGCGATCAACCAGAATGCGAAGGTTTATTTTATCGTCGATTGGAGTCGCTAATATTTTTTCATATCTTTGATTTGGACTGACTTTGTTAGTTTCTAGATTATAAGGAATTTCTTTGCCCCTAACTTTCATTGTCAATTTTTTTGCACCATTTAATTTTATTGTACAGTTTATTTCAGCTAGTTCCCAATCGATATCATTTATTTTAAAATTATTTTTTGAAATATTTTTTGATTTATAAGTTCTTTTTTCTCCTTGCAGAGCGGTTATTTCTTTAACAGGGTTGGTTAAGACTCTGACTCCATTCTCAGTTGTAACCAATGTTAATTCAAGGGGAAAGGAAAAGGCTTGCCGGAAAGGTAATCCTTCATCTTTCCAATCGGGAATTTCATTAGCTTGTTTACTACCCCAATCGGTGCGAAACCATGCAATATGAACACGTCGTTTTTCTCCATCAGGCGAATTAGCAAACGATTGCGTGGCATATACAGGACCAGCCACGTTTTTAAATGTGCCTTTATGATCAGGTGTAAACTGGTGACCATCAAAGTCTCCAATTGCATAATCTCCTGATCCTCCTAGCAATACCCATTTCTTTTTGTTAGGATTTCCATCAACGTTAAGGTGGAAAATATCAGGACAATCATGATAACCTGACACATGACTTTCATATTGCCAATTTTTAAGATTTGAGGAAGAATAAAAATCAAAGCCATCTCTTATTGCAAATACCATTATCCATCTTTGGGTTTCATCATGCCAAAATACCTTCGGATCACGATTTGTAGCCGTAATGCCTTTTACCGCGGGTTCATCTATATGAGTCCAGGTCCGTCCACGGTCATTACTGTAAGCCATTGTTTGATGACTACTATCTACATCAAAATCATGTATTTCCCAGAGATATTTCATTCTACGGGTATAGAACGCAATCATAGTTTTTTCTTTGCCTTCTTGAAGGCCTGAGTCATTATTATTATCGACTATAGCGGATCCTGAATAGTTCTGGCCCCTTTGGGGAGTAACACCTAGAGCTATAGGCAAGTGTTCCCAATGAATTAGATCTCTACTAACTGCATGTCCCCAATGCATATTGCTGCCAATCTTTCCTCCACGGCTAGGATCATATTGGTAGAAAAGATGGTATTCTCCGTCATAATACACAGTTCCATTAACATCATTATTCCATCCTTGAATTGGAGTTAAATGAAATTGTGGACGTAAATCTTCATTTAAGGAATTATCAACTCCTTTAATCTCGTCATTCAGTGATATATCGGCTAGAGGATCTATGGAAGTTCCCCAACCTTTTAAAGAAAGTTCAATTTTTTCCCCTTCCCAGATAGACAGATCAATAAATTGCCAGAACTCAGCACTTTTTTCATCAGTTGCTGACATGCATATTTCCTGAACTACTTTCCCATCAACTTTTAGTTTTACTACATCAACTGCTGAAGCCCCATTGGCAGGAATATTCAAGTATTTTTTTTCTGCAATAAATGACTTTTTATCTTCGACTTTTTGAACAATAGGTTTTGTACCATCAATTTTTTTTCCAGTAAAATTCTCGTTTGTTCCTGCAAAACTCCCGGCAACAATCCAACCGTCAAATAAATCCATTTCATCATAAATGTGTATTTGTGCTTTTTGATTCTTGAGGTCTTTTACATCAAAAATATATATTTCAAGTGGGAGTATATAATTGTCAGCATCGTATCTATCAAAGATAGGATTATTTCTTGTCCCTCTATTCCAAAGGTTTATTTCATCATATTCAGGAAAAGCTTGTCGAACGATTTTACCATTTACGATTAAATTAACAGCCATAAGCCCTGGATAGGTTGGAATTCCACTAGCCATTTTAAATACGATATAATCATGTTCAATTACGAAAGGAATAGAAGTAAGACTTCCTTTTGCCCTGACAGTTACATCAGGATGGAAAGAGTTGGCAAAAGGAGAATCTTTAATTCCGGAAAAATTGGGTTGTCTATAAAGTTCTGGTCTATCTATGAGATTTAATCTCAGTTCTTTTATTACGGAACCAGTGCCATCAGTTTTTTGAATTACCCTTTCTTTAGTTGGACCTTTCTCAAAAGCCGTCCCATTGATTTCCCAATTATTTAATGTATTCTTTTCAAACATGCTATTTTCAAAAAGTCTGTCCCAATCTTTTGTTTCAAAATCTAAAGGTTGATTTGTTTCGCTTAATAGATAGGGTGGATATAAACCTATGCAAATAATCAATAGCCCTCTAAAAATCGAAAAAAAAGTAAACTTTTTAATTTTATTCATTACAATCATTTTATCTCCATTAATAAGCCATCAGCTAATTTCGTTCTCCAATTTTTTCTAGCTGATTTTCTACTTCCTCAATATCTAAAATATGTTGATTTGCCATTTCCTGAATTTTAGTTACAATTTCAGGTTTTTTTCTAGATATATCAACTTTTTCCCCAGGATCATGTCCTAGATGATAAAGTAAAGGGGTGTTGAGCCGTGTCTCTCCTCTGTCTCTATAGCCTGTCTGCGTATAGAAATGAGCTTTATAATTTCCTGAACGTGCGGCAAACAATTTTGTACCTCGCCAGAAAAACATTTCATTGCGTGGACTATCAGCCTTCATGCTCATAGCCAAACTAAGATCGTAACTATCCATCTTTCGATCTTTTGGCATTTTAGTATTGGTAATTGATGCAACTGTAGCCATTAAGTCTAAAGTTGATCCCATACCTGCCTGTGTTGTACCCGCCGGGATAGTTCCAGGCCACCACATAATGGTTGGTTCTCGCATTCCACCCTCCCAAGTTGATCCCTTACCCTCTTTCAAAGGGCCGGCTGATCCACCATGTGTATCAAAAATAAGCCAGGGCCCATTATCAGATGTAAAGATCACGAGAGTTTTCTCTGAAAGATTATTTTTCCGGACTGTTTCTAACACTTGGCCCACTGACCAATCAACTTCTTCCATGGCATCACCATAAATACCTGCTATACTTTTATCAACAAACTTTTCTGAACGAAATAGTGGTACGTGCATCATTGTATGTGCAAGGTAGAGAAAGAAAGGCCGATCTTTATTTTTTTTGATGAATTTCACTGCTTCTTCAGTATAACGTTTTGTTATTGTGTATTGATTTGCTGGTCGTTCAATAATTTTTTCATTGCGCATCAAAGGAACATCCCAATAGTCTATTCTATCAGGGTTGAATAAGGCCCATCTATGTTTATCCTGAGGTTGAGTTTGATCCATATCGTTGGAATAAGGAATTCCATAATATGAATCAAAGCCTTGTTTAGTTGGAAGATAATCAGGTAAATGTCCTAAATGCCATTTGCCAACATGCATGGTAGTATAGTTCTTCTGCTTGAGTACCTCAGCGATGGTCACCTCACTCTGCTGCAAGCCACTCAACGACTCCGGGAACAGCACACGTATCCTAGGATGCATCATACCACTGCGAATCGGTAAACGGCCGGTCAACAAACCTGCACGACTTGGTGTGCAGACACTTGCAGCAGCATAGAAGTTGGTCCACTTTTGCCCCTCACGGGCCATCCGGTCAAGTTCGGGAGTTTTGATCGTGGGGTGACCAAATACTCCGACATCACCGTAGCCAATGTCATCGCCAAAAATCACGACAACATTCGGCGAGCCCTTTTGTGCCATCAGCACAGCCGTAATCATCAAAGCTAAGAATACGAATCGGACAACAATTTTCATCCGAACAACCTTATCTTAAGCAGATTTAACGAGCGATATCGTGATATCAAGTAAAGTTCGCCCTTTTGCCGCGTTCACTCCTCGGAATTAACCGCTTGAATCATGGCTTGTATGTAACCGAAACTGAAGGCGTATGCTTGCTTGCGGTCGGGGTCGTCGGGATGATCGGGGATGCTCGGCATGTGGTCGGCCAGTATGGAGTGCGGATACTCTACGTCCCTCAGCGTTTTCATCACACGGGCAAAGTCCATGTCTCCGCTGTCCGGGTACCATTCCGAAAAATCGTCCCGGCTGCCTTTGATGTTGCGCAGGTGTACCGCAAATATCTTTTTTCGCTCACCGAAATACCTGATGATGTCAATCAATTCATCACTCGAAGGATCCACCAGCCCTTCACCAATTGTGCCGACACACATCAGGAAACCGAAATTGGGGCTATCGGTGAGCGAGAGATACTTCTTCAGGCCATTGAAGGTATCGTAATTCCATGTATCGACCCCGCGATAACCGGGAGGTAACGGCGGATCCGGTGGGTGACAGGCGATCCTGATTCCGTATTCCTCCGCGACAGGCATAATCCGGTCTAGATAATATTTCATGCGTTCCCAAAACTCGTCCAGCGTCATGCGGCCTTCCTTCATCACCGGCAATTCCCGCCAGTCGTCCGGCAGTTTCCAGGCGAGGAATTTGTTCCCGCCTTCGCCCGTCACTTTGTGATTACGGTAATCCCTCCGCCGTTGCTTCCCGGTTATCGCGGGAACCACCCTCCAGTGATAGCGCATCGCCGGCACACCTATAGCTGCCGCCTTTTCGATGTTGCGGGCGATGACGTCAATCTGGCGATCTCGTTCACCCTCCGTTCCGGCCATGATATGGTTGTTTCCCCTGAAGAGTTCTTTATTGCGATCGCTGCGGTACAGGGTTTTTGAAAAGTTGAGCATGTTAATGGTGAGGTCATTTTTGTCGGCGATATCGCGCAATTTCTTGAGTTCATCAAAGTCCCAGTCCCCTGACTCGGATTGCTTGATATGCTCTACCTCGACATGTTTGACACCGTGGCGTTGCAAATACTCTATGTGCTCTTCCGTGAACTTATCCCAATGATCCTCGGCGAGATACATCTTCGCCTTCGGTTTCGTTGACTTGTCGGCTTGAACGGGACGCGCATTCACCATGCTGCCCGCTGCCGCACCTGCTACCCCACTGGCTAGAGCAATACCGAATTCTCTGCGTTTCATGGCTGAATAGAATAGTGATTGTCTTTATTGACGTCAATCAAACAACCGACCAACCTCTTAAGCAAATTTAATGAGCGATATCGTGATATCAAGTAAAGTTGGTCCTTTTTCACTTCAATCTTTTTCCAACCGTTAATAATGTTAACCCTTATTGGATATTGAATTGATTAAACTGGATTTTGCCGGTGTATGAACAAATGCTATTAAACATTAGAATCATCCTAGAAAGTAATTTAGATATAAATCATTGATTGATTAGTAGGCTTTGCAATTCTTCAAGAGATTTACCCTTTGTTTCCGGCATCATTTTCCAAACAAATAATAATTGAAATACAGTCATAATAGTAAAGACCGCAAATGTCGGCCCAGCCCCTAGATTTCCGGTAACAAATGGGAAGGTCGCAGCAATTAATGCCGCAAATACCCAGTGTGTTCCAGCACCTAATGAATTGCCGTAAGATCTAACATTATTAGGAAAAATTTCTGATATGAACACCCAAATCACAGCTCCTTGCCCAACAGCATGAGATGCAATAAAAGCAAAAATCAGAAAAGGCACTAACATAGTCCCAGACCCAATCCCCGAAAAAAACGTGATTGTAATAGAAGTTAAAGTAATTATGTAGCCAAAAGAACATACATACATAAGGTTCTTTCGTCCGAAACGATCTATGACAGCCATACCAATCAATGTAGCGATAAGATTAGTCACTCCTATTCCTACAGTAGAAAGTAAAGCTATGCTCTTCTCCAGACCTGTCGCCTCAAAAATTCTCGGAGCATAATATATGATCGCATTAATCCCTGACAACTGATTGAAAAAAGCAATAAGGAAAGCCAGTATTATGGGAAATTTATATTTTCCGGAAATGAATTCATTAAATGAAGATTCCTGGGAACTTGATCTCGAAGCTAATAATTCATCAACGTGATTATCAGCAGTAGAAGGATTAATTATTTTTAATACATCCCTTGCTTCTTCAATAAGTCCTCTTTTCATAATTAACCATCTAGGACTTCTAGGTATAAAAAGCACTAAAATAAGAAATAACGCTGCTGGAAATGATTCAACTCCCAACATCCATCTCCAATTTTCACCACTCCCACCAATGAAATAGTTAGATAAAAATGCAATCAAAATACCTAATACAATATTGAATTGGAAAAGAGCTGTTAAACGACCTCTCTTTTCACGAGGTGAAATTTCAGAAATATACATAGGTGCAACAACTGATGAGACACCAACACCTAATCCTCCGATAAACCTAAAAAACATGAGTGAATATATCTCAGGTGCTAATGCTGAACCTATTGCACTTATGAGATAAAGCAAGGCAATCCAAAATAAGGTTACTTTTCTACCAAGTTTATCAGCTGGTATACCTCCTATCAGTGCACCGATTACAGTACCATATAAAGCCATAGCCACCATTTGTCCAATCATTGTATCACTTAGTGACCATAGCTTCTGGATGGTTTGTTCCCCGCCTGAAATAACGGCTGTATCAAAACCAAAAAGGAAACCACCAAGCGCTACAGTAAATGACCAAAAAAGAACTTTATTGTTTGACATAATTCCTCAATCTTTTTATTTGTTTAAATATCCCTACCATATAGAATTTAACTCAATGACTTCCAATGACTTAATATTATACACATATCTACCTTTAATCTCTAAACCACTTGAACTTTTTGCTTCTTCTAATGGATGAGCTGTTGAGAATGCTCCTCCATCTACAAAAACCTCAACAGAAGTTCTATCAACAAAAATATCTAATTCAACAGTCCTGCTTTCACTATCATAATTTTCATAAAAGGCACCATTAATCTCATTTTTATCTAAGCCATGATCAGCAATAATATTACCATTAAAAATGATTTGAAAATGATTGCCCGAAATAAGTTCTACTTTTACTTTTATCCGAAAAAGATCTCCCTCAATTCTTTTTAACTCTTCATTAATAACTGCTTCAGTTGTTTTAGGTTCTTGAGATCTCTTATTAATTTCAATGTTAGACCAAGAATGGGTTTTTTTATGCAATTTATCTAATTCATCTATTGGTGTACTATACATCCGGGTTCCATTTGGCGTTGACTTCAGAGTAAGCTCCGTAGGCAAAAGCATTAACTGACCAAATGGCATCTTCCCTCCATGATCAATATGCATTCCCCAAGCAAATTGAATACGCCTTCCATCAGATTTCGGGATGTTATCGTAAGTTTGTGCAGCCCACAAAGCACCATCAGTATATTTTAACTTTCTGGTATCAGGCATAAATTTATAACCATCAAAATCTCCTAATACATAAATACCAGAAGCTCCATAAGTAACCCATTTTGTATTGTTAACATCACCATCAATGGGAAGCTCAAAAAGTTCAGGACATTCATAAAAACCTTCTAAATGACTAATATGTTTCCAATCCTTTAAGTCATCTGAATGGTAAATAGAATTTCCATTTCTCTCATATAAAGTCATTACCCATTTGTTTATTGGTTCGTGCCAAAATACTGCGGGATCCCTGGTATTTTGTCCCCATTGAGCTTTAGAGTCTAAAACTGGATTCCCATCGTATTTTGTTAGTGTACGACCGTTATCATTACTATATGCTAAATGGTTAGTTTGGTGTGAATCACCATATCCTAGTCTTTTATATGCTGAATAAATAGCAACAAGGGGAGGATCTTCACCAGTTTGAAAACCCGAGGTATTATTATGATCTACGACAGCACAACCTGACCACATATCGCCGAAGTCATCAGGATATAATGCAATACCAAGTTCTTCCCAATGGACTAAATCCTTACTGACTGCATGACCCCAATGCATATTTGCCCATAGTATTTCATAGGGATTATGTTGATAATAGAGATGGTATTCACCATTATAATACGCTAATCCATTCGGATCATTATTCCATCCCCTCTTCGAGGTAAAATGAAACTGCGGTCGTAGGGTCTCCTTGTATAGACTATCCTCTCCAGCAAATTGTTTTGATTGATAGATTTTTTTGAACCCAGATCTTTTTTCAGGGAATCTCAGGGTCAAACTTTTTGAATTAATATGTGACATATCATAAAAAACCCAGTAATCAGGATCACCATCACTGAGTCTGATAAAAAACTCTCTAAGTTTTTCACCACCTACCTCTATAGTCATTACCTTCCTTTCCTCAGATGCAGAAACTGGAAAATTGAGGTATCTATCTTTTATTTTGATCTTTCTTTTTACATCCTGGCAGAAAAGTGAACCAGCCAGGAATAGAAAAATTGATAAGCTAATCTTTTTCATGATCTTTAACCTCGTCTATCGATAAACATTAAAGCCCAATGGAAGTGAGTTCCTCACGTGGACTTTCTTAATAATTACCTCACCACTTTTCGAATCCATGAAGGAGTTCTGGTTATTTGACGCAAGATTTGCAAAGGTAGAAATTGAAGCCTGTGCCCCATTCACAATAAATTTCCATTGAAATATTGCCAAGGACACTTCTGTATAAAAAAATCGCGGCTTTGTACTTAGTGCAAAACCGCGATTAATGGTTATGTTTTTGAAGCTTTAGATAGAGATCCTTGTAAGATCTAACTCCTAGATTAATAACCAGTATTCTGAATATACAAACCCTCAGTCAAGTTAATTTGATTCTGAGGAATCGGTACATATTCATGTTGACCCGCTGTGAAATTCGCCTCATTGAGGTGTGCAAACCACTGATTTTCGACTGCCAAGTAAGCATTGATTGTTTCAGCAGCCTCGCCCCAGCGCACCAAGTCAAAGAAACGATGGCCTTCGAAGGCAAATTCTAGGAAACGCTCCCATTTAAGAGCCTTCCAGGCAAAATCAGCTGTCCATGTGCAATTGACGCCATCTTCATACTCACTAATGAAATAATTAGCTGTAGGAGACCCGTCGGCCTGAACTAACCAGTCTGTACTTTCAGATGCCCTTGTTCTTATCATATTGATAATAGGCAATGCTTCATTGTGATTACCCATTTGAATGAGAACCTCAGCTTTCATAAGAAGAATATCATCATACCGAATGATGTCTAGATCCCTTGAGGTACCAAAGAAAGGTCCAATTTTCTTAAATGCTGGATTCTCATGATGCTCAGCTTCCTTCAAACTTGAAAGGTATCCATAAATTTCTGGAACCCGTCGTCCGCCGCGAGTCATTAAGAAGTCAGGATCGTACTTAAATGGGTGAGTTGGAATTGCGATGGAATGATCCATCCTAGGATCGACAGTTGGACCCATCCAGTCTATGCCATCAAGATTGTCCAGCCCAGCCCAAGTCGGGGCATCAAACAGGACCTCATCATTATATCCTTCAAAAAGAGGAAGTCCATCATCTGTCGTTTCAAAAGCACTAAGCATTGAATAACTAGGGTTGTGAAAATCACAACAGCCGTATGGCCCCAACATATTATAGTTCAGACTTGTAGCCATCTGGATCCTACCATTGGTAGTACCATCCTCTATTGAGTATCTAATGCTAAAAACACTTTCTACTCCACTTTCATACTCCGGTAGAAAGTTCATACCAAAATCAGCAGAAAGAGAGTACGCCCCTGAATTAATGACATTGTCAAGAAGAGAGAGTGTTTCGGCAAGTTTACCTGAGTTTATGCTTACAACGCTATGATTCGCATCCTGCTCATAGGCCTGGTACAACTTTGTTTTTGCAAGATAAGCTGTTGCTGCAAACTTATTGACTCTACCCACCTGTGACTGAACCTCTGGAAGATTGTCAACGCCAAATTGGAAATCAGCGGCAATTTTATCCCACAATTCCTGATCTGACAAATCCTGGTTACCTACGTTTTTGATTTCGGCAAATTCAAGTGTTTCATCAACCCAAGGAAGTCTTTTCCAGATTCGTTTGGCAACGAAATAAAAATGGCCTCTGACGAACCGAGCTTCAGCTTTCCTTACTTCTAGAAGATCCCAAGATTCTTCTAATGCATTAAGCTTCCTTAAAGCTTCGTTAGCACGGTGAATTCCATCAAAAATTTCCTGCCAGTTCCAATCCCAGCGATCCTCATCTGTAGTAATTAAGGAATGGGTCTCTAATCTGTGGTAAGGATATTGGTCACCAACTGAGCCACCACCCTTGAAAGAATCCTCGGCACGTACACTGCCCCAAAACCACATATGCGAATGAGAACGGGTCCAGAAATCATTTCCCATCATTGCATAGGCGGCTGTGACCAAACCATTTACTGTTTCAGATGTAGTTAACTGCTCTCCACTGACTGTTCCCTTGGGTGCGTACACCAGGAAGTCCTCACACGAAGTAACGAGAAAAGTGCAAAGGACTGTAAAAACGATTATAGAATGTTTCATTTACTTTTCAACCTCATTTAATTGTTATTCAACAGGCTCCGGATCTCTAGAAAAGATCCCAGTTAAAGCCAAAGCTGATTCTTGACGGAATCGGACTCCTCGCTTGACCTCTATCAAGAAGAGTATCCCTTGTACCAGACCCTTGTAAAGATTCAGGATCTTGACCCCAGAATTTTCTCTCGCCTGTGCTCTGGTATGTTACCCAAAGATTTTCACCCAACACATACACAGTGATTGGAGGAATTCCCAAGCCGGACCTTAATTCAGAAGGAATGCGCCAACTTAACTGTATATTTCTGAGTTTGAGATAAGAATGGTTTGTTATAGTACGTGTTGCCGTCCGACCTTCATCGTTTGGGGAAACCAATGACAAAGCCGGATTCGTTCTATCAGGATTCTGTGCGGTCCAAGAATTTTCAAGAGCGTTTTTGCCAAAGTTCATGCCACTCGATAGTCTCGTCTCAAAACTCATGAAAGAATCACCTCTATACCAACCAGCAACCCCCGATAAAAAAGAGGTAAGAGTAAAGTCATTGTAGCGGAGTTCAACATTGAGCCCATACTCTGCATCAGGCAAACTAGTCCCTAGCCACATCTGGTCATATGAGTCAACCTTACCATCGCCATTTCTATCAACATACCTTACCCTACCTACTCCCTTTCCAATCTGATCGCCATGGGCATCAACTTCAGCTTGATTCTGAAAGATACCATCTGACTCATAACCAAAAATAGAAGTTTGAGAACGTCCAATAATTGTTTGTTCAACATTACCGGCGTAGGCTTTCACAACGGCATCAGGCAAATAGGTAATTTTATCCTTAGACTGTGAGAGAATTGCCATAATGTTATAGGAAATTGGACCAGCATCACCGCGAAGACCCAGTGAGAATTCGAAACCGGCGTTTTCAATAGTAGCACCGTTCTCCCAACGCTCGGCACCTTCTCCTGCAGCCGCCGGACTTGGGGGTTTAATGAGAATGTCTTTTGTTTCACGAGTAAAGTAATCAAATGATCCAAAGATTGTTTCATTATTAAACCCAAAGTCAACACCAACATTAACCTCATCAGTTGTTTCCCATTTCAAAGCTGGATTTCCAGTTTGCTCTTTGGAGAAACCTGATGGAAGGGTTCCTGTGTTAACACCATTTAAATCGTAAGCTGTGCCCTGACCCAGCCATACTGCTGTCCATTCTGGAGAACGAAGATCACCCATGGCAGAATAATTAGGCTTGTATAGACCGAAACGAGCTTCGTTACCAATCTCCTGGTTACCAACTCTTCCATAACCGACCCGAAGTTTCAGGTTAGATACAGCATCAACATTGAAAAATGGCTCATTATTGATCCTCCAACCCACTGTGAAGGCCGGAAAAGCACCCCAAGCATTCTCGGAGCCGAATCGTGAGGAACCATCATAACGCAGGGTTGCAGAAGCTAAATATCTGTTTGCGAAAGAATAGTTTACTTTACCAAAATATGAAAGAAGCTGGAAACCAGTAGTTGTTCCTTGAACGGTCTGCAAACCTGTACCAGCGCTCATATTTAATATGTAATCGTAATCATCATTTAAGACAAAACTCTCTTTATAGCCTCTCTGATAATGATAACGCTCTTTAATCGCTTCTGTACCAAGAAGAACACTTGCTCTACTATCCCCAAATTCTAGGTCATAGGTTGCAGTATTAGAGAAAGTCCAGTTGATACGATCAGCATTCAACTCATCTAGACTATTAGTCGCACGACCTAGAAAACCTGTCTGGTATGCTTCTTCAACCCACCAATCGTGTGAGTTGGTATAGTCAAGACCAAAGCTTGATCTTACCCTAAGATTCTGTATAGGAGAGATTTCAGCAAATAAATTCCCAAAAATTTTCCTTCTATTGTCGCGGTTATTTCTATGAATGTAAAGCATGTGAACAGGACTATTCCTATCAGAGTAACCAGCACCAAGAGGACCCGCCCATTCTCCACTCTCCGTATAAACAGGGAGAGTAGCCTGCATAGTTTGTGCCAAGCGATCCATGTTAGAACCACCTAGATCTGTAGGCTCTGGCACTTCACTCGTTGAAGCGATCGTTAAATTTTGACCTACTGTCAATAAGCCATTTGCTACCCTATGTGTAGAATTTAGACGCAGGGTCATTTTTTCAAAATCTTGGTATTTCATAATAGCCTGAGATTTGAGAAAACCAAGGCCCAAAAGAGCCTGGCTATTTTCATTACCACCGGAAATGGTAACGGTATTGTCTGTCATTTGACCAGTACGATAAGTTTCATTTTGCCAATTAGTGCCTGGATTCTTCTGAGCCCTCATATCAGAGGATGCATCACCGGAAACCCATTCTGTAATATTGACTTTATTTAACACAGGGTTGTCGTAATCACCGTTCCAATCATAAGTGTATATGGCTGCATGAGCTGCAGGATCAGTTCCATCATTAATGGATGCTTGGAACATAGCTGCACCTCTTTCCTCAGCGGTCATAGGCACAGGCCTCCTGTTATAATTGGATGAACTTGTCTTAGATGTATAACTCACCTTTACTCTTCCGGGCTCACCACTTTTTGTGGTAACAATAATAACACCGTTAGCAGCTCTGGCCCCGTAAATAGAGGCCGCTGACGCATCCTTCAAAACCTGAACGGAACCAATAGTGTTGATATCCAAGCTGGCAAAAACTTCTGGGCTGGTAGTTGGAACACCATCGATAACGAAGAGAGGGCTATTATTCCCAAGCGTGTTCAGCCCGCGCACAAGGAGATTTGCGACTTCGCCACTTGCTCTACCGCTTTGCTCAATATAAACTCCAGGAATACGACCCTGGAGGGCTTCCAGAGGACTTGATTTAGTGGCGTTCGCAACTGGCTCTAGCTCAACGACAGAAACTGCGCCAGTCAAATCAACTTTCCGCTCAGTCTTATAGCCCGTGACGACAAGTTCTTCACTGGCCATGAGAACGTCAATACCCAGGGCAACATCAATTGTGGAACGACCCTCAATATTCACCTCAGCAGTTTCATAACCTATGAATGAAAAGGCTAAGACAGCATCTGATGCAACATTATCAATTGAATAGAACCCTTCTATATCAGTAGTAGTTCCTTGAGGAGTTCCCTGAACTACAATGTTTACACCAATGAGTGGTTCACCAGAAGCACCAGCAGTTACAACACCGCTCACGGTGCTCTGCTGAGCCTGAAGGAAACCAAAAACGACCAAGAAAAAAGGAATTATTCTATGCATTGTCACATCACCTCACACTATTTAAATAATTAAGAAATCTATGTATAAGACCCCTTACCTTTGTTTGTTAGATATTAAATGAAATAGACTTATTTACCAAGAAATTTCCTATCCTATAGGTCATAGGTCATAGGTCATTTTTTCTCGCAACAGGC
>Ga0187827_10002370_pt1 | contig 25931 bp, 26 predicted proteins | sample ETNtaG_39_FD_167969 | JGI IMG/M metagenome (GOLD analysis project Ga0187827, IMG submission 167969) | Marine microbial and viral communities from oxygen minimum zone, Eastern Pacific Ocean - ETNP2014_SV_150_PacBio MetaG (Illumina Assembly) | ecosystem: Environmental > Aquatic > Marine > Hypoxic... | reverse complement strand
TCGGCGCCGACGATATGCTGCTCGGCGACATCTTCAGTCATTTTTGCTACCACGTGCGGATCGAATGGTACGCCGTAGACCTCTCCTACCCCCTTGATGCCGGTGTCGGTAGTGAGCGTCACGAAGACCCAAACCGGCCCACCATGATGCGGCGGTGGATTTCCCACCGCGAAGGTCTTGACGTCTTTGACTTTCATGCTTGTCTCCCTAAGCGGTTCACCCCCGCGGCTCGCGGACACCCAAAAGGATTGCGAGGCCGAGGACGAGAAATACAAGTATGACGCTCATGCCGATGCGCTGACTGTTTGCGGCAAGGGTAATCATGCCGACAAGCCATGGGCCGAGGAAGGCTGTTGCCTTACCGGTCAGGGCAAACAGGCCGAACATCTCCGTGGTCAGGTCAGGCGGAGAAAGGCGCGCCATCAACGAGCGGCTAGCCGACTGCGTGGGCCCCATGAAGACGCCGATGATCAAGCCTAGTACCCAGAACCAAGTCTTATCCTCGATCAGCAGGATGGCCGCGCCGGTCCCGATAAGGGCCGTGAGCGACAGGATCAATGTGCGCCTTGCGCCGATCCAATCGTCGACCCAGGCAAGCCCGAAGGCGCCAAGGCCGGCCGTCACATTGAGTGCGATGCCAAACTCCAGTACCTCGGTCATACTCATGCCGAATGAGCCGGCGGCATAGATGCCCCCAAAAGCGAAGAGCGTGTTGAGTCCGTCGATGTAGAGCATGCGGGCAAGGAGAAAGCGGACGATCTGGGCGTGGTTACGGATGTTGCGCAGGGTGCCGACAAGGGCAGCGATACCTTCGCGTAGCGCGGCGCCAACCGGAAGGGCTTCGCCGCTGTTTTCCGAGGTGAAGACAAAGAGTGGCCAGCCGAATAGGATCAGCCATAGCGCCACCAGCAGCGCCACCGCACGTACCGGCTCTTGCGCTGCCAAATCGAGGCCGAAGGGTGGTGGCTCGGCCCGGATCAGCACAAACAGCGCCACTGTCAGGCAAGCGAGCCCACCGGCATAGCCGAGCGCCCAGGCCCAGCCCGAGATACGTCCCAGGCGACCGCGCTCCGCCAGCACAGGTAGCATGGCATTATAAAATACCATGCCGAGTTCAAAGCCGAAATTGCCGAGGGCCACAAGGGTGAGCACCAGCCAGATCGAGTCTTGGTCCGGTGTCGCAAACCAAAGTCCGGCGCAGGTGAGCACCATGAGGACCGTGGCACCCAGCAGCCAGGGTTTGCGTTGCATGCCGGCATCGACGGCGGCGCCGAGGATAGGCCCAAGGATTGCCACGCCGAGGGCGCTGATCGCCAACGCAATGCCCCACATCTCTGTTGCCCGCACGGTATCGCCGACCACGGCCTGCTGGAAGTAGACCGCGAAGACGAAAGTCACCACGACCGTTGGGAACGGTGAGTTTGCCCAATCGAACAGGCACCAAGTGGGAACCGCGAGGCGCGAGTGGGGCTTTGCCTTCGTCAAGACAGTCAAGCCGTCAGCTGGTGATCAGGTTAAGCAACTGGCGATTGGTAGCCGGCCAGCATGGCAAGGTCGAAGCTCGCCTGGCCCACAGGTCCGATAGTAGCTGGGTGTTGTGCACCATGATCATCTGGTTCTTGCTGCCCCATCCTCGACCGCGATCGCGACCTTACCGGTGCTGCCCACCACACGCATGGTCAGCGCCGTCTGTTGGTCCGCTCGTCCTCGCGGCGCTTATGCGCCAGCGCAACCACCTACTCGACCAGCTTGGTACCGATCGCCGCCCGTCCCGATGTCATACCGCGCCTCCCTGCACACCCACGCCGTAACAGCTTACACCAGTGGAATATGATAGTATTGTCTTTGCCGGCCTAATCCATGACAGTGATCGCGAACGAGTGAGTGAGACTTGGTCATTTCCCGACTTTTCACCTTGGCGGGGCTTGGCGCCCTGCTTTTTGCTGCACCGGCGTGCGCTGAGCCTCTGGTCGATGCGGCCTGGCTCGGTGCCCGTTCCTGCGAGGACGGTATGGTGGTGCTTGATCTGCGGGAAAGCACACGGTCGCTGGAGCGGGGCCGCGTGCCCTGTGCAGTGCACGCGCCCTATGGTAGCCTAGAATGGCGTGTCGAGCGTAACGGCGTTGTCGGCATGCTGCCAGATGCTGAGCATCTAGCAGCGCTGATTGGTGGTCTCGGCGTCGGCAATAGCGACCATGTGGTGGTGGTAGGACCCGGCGGCAGCGCCGGCGCCATGACGCTGGCGACGCGCGTCTACTGGACCTTCAAGGCGGCCGGCCATGACGTGGTATCGTTACTCGATGGCGGCTTTTCCATCTATCGCGCGGCGGGCGGCAAGGTTGAAAAGGGTGAACTCATGCCGCCACCGAGGGCAAGCTATGCGGTCCGCCTGCGTGTTGATCTCGTCGCTGATGCCGCCGACGTCGCCACGCCCGGAGTGGCGGCGCTAATCGACAGCCGCCTGTCCGATCAATATGCTGGCATCAATCGACCGCGCATTGTCGCCCGCGGTGGCACGCTTCCCGGTGCCGAGAACGTGCCCATCACTTGGCTGACCAGACCCGACGGCCGCTTCCAGCCGGCCGAAGTGCTGGCCGCCATCGGTGAAAATACAGGCCTGTCGGCTAAGGCGCCGCTGATCACCTTCTGCAACTCCGGCCAAATGGCCTCGCTAAACTGGTTTGTCGCCCATGAATTGCTCGGCAACGAACAGGCCCGCCTTTACGATGGCTCCATGATCGACTGGGCGCAGGACGAGGCCCGCCCGGTCGAGCGTCGCATTGGTGCTGACTGAGGTTGTAGACTGGCTCGACTCACTGAGCCTCGGCGTGCTCACCGAGGCTTTCGTTGACACGGGATCACGCGTGAGTTGCTGCCTGACCTGGCCAACGACGACCTCGAATATTTTGGTGTCGCGCCGCTTGCCAACCGCAAGACCTTGCTCAAGGCTATTGCTGCGCTTCCGCCCCCAGTCGCGAGTATAACGCGTTCATGATCAGAGCAGTCTACACCGGTTTCACACCGGCATGAGTGTGCCGGAGATTTTCGATCGGACGCTGTTGCGCCGGCACCGGCAGCGGGCGGCCACCGGCTTCGCGGCGCACGACTTTCTCTTTACCGAAGCGGCGGCGCGCGTCGCCGAGCGCCTTGGCGAGGTGCGGCGTAGTTTTGGACTCGGGCTTGACCTCGGCTGCCATACGGGCGCGCTGGCCCGCGTCCTGCCGGCCGGCCTGGTCGAATATTTGGTGCAGGCGGATCTCTCGGAGGCGATGCTGGGCGCGGCCTCTGGCCTTCGCCTCGCGGCCGACGAGGAGCGACTGCCGTTCCGCCGTGACGCCTTCGATCTCGTCGCCAGTGTTCTCACGCTGCACTGGGCCAACGATCTTCCGGGTGCTCTGGCCCAGGCGGCGGCGTGCCTCAAGTCCGATGGCTTGCTGCTGGTTTCATTGTTTGGCGGTGGCACTCTGGGCGAGTTGCGCAGCGTTTTCGACGAGACCGAGCTTGCTGAAACCGGCATCGGCGGGCGCATCTCACCTTTCGTCGACATCCGCGATGCGGGCGGTCTGCTGCAGCGGGCCGGGCTCGCCCTGCCGGTGGTTGACACCGAGACCGTGATCGTCAGCTATGAGGATCCGCTGCGCCTGCTCGACGATCTGCGTGGCATGGGAGAAAGCAACGTGCTTGTGCGGCGCTCGCGCCTACCCTTGACGCGGCAGCGCCTGGGCGCGGTCATGGCGCGATATCGGGAGCGCTTTGCCGATGCGGAGGGACGGGTGCCGGCAAGCTTCGAGTTGCTGACGCTGACAGCTTGGAAAACCAACCTTGATCAACCGCGCCCGCTCACGTCAGGGCGCGGCGAGAGACCGCTTTCCGACGCACTCGGCTCAGGGCGCAAGCAGGGGCGATAGCTCCTCGACCAGCGGCGCATCCGCTGCCGGTATGGGAAAGCGTGCCAGCGCATTCGCCGTGGCCCAGGCGATGGCCTGGCCCTCGCGTGGCTGCGGCGCGCCGGACCAACGCCGGCAAAGCAGCAGGGGCATGAGCAGTTGGAATTTGGGGTAGCGATGGCTGGCCATGGCAAAGGGCCAAAGGTCGCTAAGGGTCGCTTCGAGCGCCAGCTCTTCCGAAAGCTCACGCGCCAGCGCCGCGCGTGGCCGCTCGCCGGGCTCAACCTTGCCACCGGGGAACTCCCACAGACCCGCCATGGCCTTGCCCGCGGGGCGCTTGGCGATCAGGACGCGGCCATAGTCATCGATCATGGCGACCGCTGCGACGTATAAAGGCAGGCCCTTGGCGGGCGTCGCGTCGAGTGTGTGGAAGCTTGCAGCCCGCTCGCCGATCTTGCCGCGCCGCGTCTCGCGGAAGCCCGCCTTTGCCAGCACGCGCAGGCTCGCCGGGTTGCCGTCGAGAACGCCGGCGCTGAGCCGCGCCAGGCCGAGCGTGGCAAAGGCGAAGTCCGCTACCTTGCGCACCGCCTCACCGGCGATGCCGCTGCGGCGGTGGCGGGCATCGACCCAGTAGCCGATCTCCGCCTCTGGCAGGGCCGGGTCAAGCGCCAGCTTGACCACCGCCGCCAGGCTGGCGTGCGTGCGGGTGAAGGCGCCAAAAAGGAACTCCTCGCCAGCATAGAGGCTTGGGCGCGACTCGGCGATCCAGCGAACGGCCATGTCGTAGCCATAGGGGCACGGCAGGTTCGGGGTCTGGCGTGCAATCTCGTGATCGTCGAGCAAGCTGAAGAGCGCCGCCGCGTCGCTCGCCAGCAGCGGCCGCAAGTCGAGCCGCTCGCTGGCGATGGGTGCGAAGCTCATGAGCGATAGTCAGCGTTGATCTCGATATAGCCGTGTGTCAGGTCGCAGGTCCACACCGTCGCATGGCCGCGGCCCACACCCACGTCGACAGCGATGTCGATCTCGTCACCCTTCATGTATTCCGCTACCAGGCTCTCATCGTAGTCGGCCCGTACCGTGCCGCCTTCGGTGATGGGAAAGTTGCCGATGGCTATTCGCAGGGCGTCGCGTTCGGCCTTCTCGCCAGCCTTGCCGATGGCCATGACGATCCGGCCCCAATTGGGATCGCTGCCGGCGATGGCCGTCTTGACGAGCGGCGAGTTGGCGATCGACATGGCGATGCGCTTGGCTGCAGGGCGGCTTGTGGCGCCGCTGACGCGGACCGTGACTAGCTTGCTCGCACCTTCGCCGTCGCGCACGATCTGTTGTGCAAGATCCTGGCAAAGGGCGCCGAGAGCGCGACGGAAGCCGACCAGGCGGCGGTCGCTGATTCCGCTGAGCTCGGGCGTCGTCACCTTGCCCGTGGCGAACAACAGCACCGTGTCGCTGGTAGAAGTATCGCTGTCGACGGTGATGGCGTTGAAGGACTTATCGACTGCCAAGGATAGAAGGCGCTGCAGCAACTCCGTGGGCAGCGCTGCGTCGGTGGCGATATAGGACAGCATCGTTGCCATGTCGGGCGCAATCATGCCCGAGCCCTTGGCGATGCCGACTAGCTGCACCGGCCGGCCCGCAATCTCGCACCTACGCGTGCCGCCCTTGGCGAACGTGTCGGTGGTCATGATGGCCTCGGCCGCCCGCGGCCACGCATCGGGCGCCAGCGTCTTGGCTAGCGCCGGCAGGGCCTGTTCAATCTTCTCCACCGGCAGGGGCTCGCCGATGACGCCGGTGGAGGAGACGAAGACCTCGGACCCGGCGCAGTTTGCGAGCCTGGCCGCCACGGCTACCGTGCGTCGCATGGCGTCCGCGCCCGCGCTGCCGGTAAAGGCGTTGGCATTGCCCGAATTGACCACCAGCGCCCGGGCCACTCCGCCAGCCAGCGCATCGCGGCACCAATGCACCGCGGCAGAGGCTGTCAGCGAGCGGGTCAGCACGCCGGCAACCGTAGTGCCTGGATCGAACAGCGCCAGCATCAGGTCCGTGCGCTCGCGGTAGCGGATGCCGCAGGCACTGGCGCCGAGCCGTACGCCATCGATGGCCGGCAGGGCGGGGAAGGCGTCCGGAGCGAGCGGCGACCTGGCGCTTGCCATGGCTCAGTCCACCAGTGGCTCGCCGTTGCGGCCAAAGCGCGCAATCGGCGCGGCCTGGCGCAGGCTCTCGATCGCAGCGGTGCGCATGTCCTGCCAGGCCTCTTCGGCCAGCTGGTCGTGCATCTCTTCGCGGCTGGCGATTGGCGCTGGCCGCGCCGCTTCGAGGCTCAGCAGGTGCCAGCCATACTGGCTGTGAAAGGGCTCGGAAACGCTGCCAACCGCCATGGCGGCGGCCACTGAGACGATCTCAGGCACCATGCTGTTCTCATCGAAGAAGCCGAGGTCGCCGCCGCGGCTGGACCCGGGATAGCTCAGGCTGTGCGCGACATCTGCGAAGCTCTCTCCACTGTCGATGCGCGCCTTGACCTCTATCGCTGCAGTCTCGTTGGCAGTGCGGATATGGTGCGCGTGGTACTGCCTGCGCCCGGCCATGGCAGCGGCATAGGCGACGTAGCGGGCATCGAGCAGTGCGGCGTCGATCTGTCCGGACAGCTGCTGTCGAAAATAGGCGTCCGACAGCACCTGGCGCTCGATTAGGCGCAAACGGCGCTGCACGCTCGGGTCTTCACGCAAACCCGCCTCGCGCGCCGCATGGTAGGTCAGCGCGCCCTCGACAAGCCGTTCGAGGGTCTGGTCGTAGAGGTCTTCGGGATGCTGGCTGGCGCGCTCTTCCGGCCGCGTTGCATAGATCGCCGTCATGACCTCGGAGAGCATGATCTCCACATCCCAGACGCGGGCGACGATCACATCGCCACTTTCCATGCCCTGCGCTGAGCCCACGGCAGAGTGCAAGATCAGGGCAAGGGCGAAGAGGGCGGTGCGCATCATGAAGCCTCGCGGGAGGATGTCCCGGCATCATGCATATCGCCGCTGTGGCGACAAGGGCGGTACCCTACACGGCGCCGCGGGCTGAGTTCGAACTCGTCAAGGCCGGGTGGCGGGTTCACTTTGAGTGCATCGGTGCCGAGGGCCTCTCCCCAGACCCGCTTGATCGCGCACGCCTCCTCCGCGCTGGGCGCCTTCGGCCTCGGCGTCCGAGGTGTCGAACTTGCGGCGCCTGTGCCAGTTTTTCTGCGCGGTCGCACTCATGCCACCTTTATCTGTGTTTGCAGCATGAAGGCCAGCATAGACAAGACGGCTCGCGGCATGCCGGGCCGCGACGGCGCCTTGACTAATCCACCAGCGTGGCACCGTGCTCGACTGCAATGTCGGCGAGCTTGGCGCGTAGGTCGTCGCGGCCGCTAAAGGCGATGTGTCGCCAGCCCACGCGAAGGGCTGCCATGGCGATGCCGGCATCGTCGGCGCAATCGAGTACCACCGTGACCTGTGCCGCCCGTGCCTCCGTTGTCATTTCGTAGAGCACTAGCGGGCCGTAGGCTGCGGCCATCCAGGGCGCAGTACGCAGGGTCTGCCGCCCTGCCTCCAGGGCGGCAGCAAGGTCGTCCGGGCCATGAACGATCACTGCCCCAAGCGCGCTATTCCTTGTACATAATGGCGAGGCCCGGCAGGGTCTTGCCTTCGATCCATTCAAGGAACGCGCCGCCCGCGGTCGAGACGTAGGTGAGCTTGTCATCGACCTGTGCGTGAGAGAGCGCCGCCACTGTGTCGCCGCCGCCGGCGACGCTGACCAGCTTGCGCGCCTCGGTGAGCGCCGCGGTAGTGCCCGCAAGGAGCACCGTTGCAGTATCGAAAGGCGCGGTCTCGAAGGCGCCGAGTGGGCCGTTCCACAGCACCGTGCGGCAACGCGCCATGGCATTGGCGATGGCGTCCGCCGAGGCGGGACCGATATCGAGGATCATCTTATCCTCGGGCATGTCGTCCATGGTCACCACTTCGGTCTCGATGCTTTTGGCCAGCTCACTCGCGACCACCGCGTCGATCGGTAGGATGATCTTGCAGCCCTGTTCCGAGGCCTTGCCGAGCACCGCCAACGCCGTGTCTAGCATGTCCTCTTCCACGCGCGAGGTGCCGACCGAGATGCCTTGTGCCAAGCGAAAGGTGTTGGCCATGGCGCCGCCGATGGCTAGCATCTCGACATTGCTGATCAGATTGCCCAGCAGCTTGAGCTTGGTCGAGACCTTGGCGCCGCCGATGATGGCGAGCATGGGCCGTTCCGGATTGCGCAAGGTGCTCTCTAGCGCGATCAGTTCGCTCTGCAGGGCCGGGCCGGCCGCGTGCGGCAACAATTGCGGCAACCCGACGATGGAGGCATGGGCGCGGTGCGAGGCCGAGAAGGCATCGTTGACGTAGACGTCGCCCACCACCGCGAGCGCCGCACCAAAATCGGCGTCGTTGGCTTCTTCGCCTGGGTGGAAGCGCAGGTTCTCGAGCATCAGGAACTCGCCCGGCTTGAGGGCGTCTGCGACAGTCTCCGGTCCCTTGCCGATGCAGTCGGCGGTAACGTCGACGTAGCGCCCCAGCGCTTCCGTCAGCGGCCCGGCGACATGGGCCAGCGAAAGCTCGGGCACGTCCTTGCCTTTGGGCCTGCCGAAATGGGAGATGATGATCGTGCGTGCGCCGCGCTGGCAAAGCTCGTTGAGAGTCGGCAAGGCGCGCCGGATGCGCGTGTCATCGGTAACATTATGCTTGTCATCCATTGGCACGTTGAGGTCGAGCCGCAGCAAGACCTTCCTGCCGCCGACATCGAGGTCCTTGAGTAGTGGCAGCGACGGCATGCCAGCCTCACATGTTGCCGAGCAGCGCCGCGACGTCGCTCATGCGGTTGGAGAAGCCCCATTCGTTGTCGTACCATGAAAGCACGCGTATGAAGCGGCCCTCGACGACCTGGGTCTGGCCGAGGTCGAAGGTCGAGCTGGCCGGGCTGTGGTTGAAGTCAATCGATACCAGCGGTTCGTCGTTGGTCGCCAGGACGCCCGAGAGCGGGCCCGCGGCAGCGGCGCTGATGGTGCCGTTGATCTCCTCGACCGAGGTGTTGCGGGCGGCGGTGAAGGTGAGGTCGACGAGCGAGACGTTCGGCGTTGGTACGCGGATGGCGGTGCCGTCGAGCTTGCCAGCAAGCTCCGGCAGCACCAGGCCGACGGCCCGAGCGGCACCCGTTGACGTAGGGATCATAGAGCTCGCTGCGGCACGCGCTCGGTGTAGGTCCTTGTGCAGGGTATCGAGCACCGGTTGGTCGCCGGTATAGGCGTGCACGGTAGTCATGAAGCCACGTTCGATGCCGATAGCGTCGTTGATCACCTTAGCCACGGGCGCCAGGCAATTGGTTGTGCATGATGCGTTCGAGACGACCTCGTGGCCGGCCTTGAGCATGTCATGGTTGACGCCGTAGACGACCGTCTGGTCGGCATCGCCCGAGGGAGCTGAGATTAGTACTTTGCGGGCACCGGCCGCGATATGCTTCGCTGCATCGGCGCGCTTGGTGAAGATACCCGTGCATTCGAGCACCACGTCGACGCCGAGCTCGCCCCAGGGCAGCTGGGCCGGATCGCGCTCGGCGGTCACTTTGATCGGCCCGCTTCCGACATTGATGCTGTCGCCGTTCACCGAGACGTCCTTGGGGTAGCGGCCGTGGACGGAATCGTAGCGCAGCAGGTGCGCATTAGCCTCGACCGAGCCTAGGTCGTTGACGCCGATCACTTGCACGTCGTTGCGCCCGGCCTCAGCCGCGGCGCGCAGAACCAGACGGCCGATGCGGCCGAACCCGTTGATGGCAACCCGAACCGTCAACCTAACCTCCCTCTCTTCCTAAAGTGCGACCTTGACCGCATCGGCCACGGCTTCCGCGGTAATGGTGAAATGGCGGAATAGGTCCGCCGCCGGTGCCGACGCGCCAAAGCTGCGCATGGCAATCATCTTGTCTTCGTCCACGCCCCAGCGCGCCCAGCCCATGGGTAGTGCCGCTTCCACGGCGATCCGCGGCGCGCTACCGAGGATGGCCTCGCGCTGCTCGGCCGGCTGTGCCGCGAGCAGCTCCCAGCAGGGCAAGGAGACCACGCGCACGGGCACGCCATCGGCCTGTAGCATCTCGCGCGCTGCCAGTGCCAGAGAGACCTCGGAGCCAGAGGCGAGAATGCTCGCGCGCGCCTCTCCGTCCGCGGCCGCCATCTCATAGGCGCCAGCAGTACAGAGGTTGTCGCAGTAATGCGCGGTGCGCAGGGTCGGTAACCCCTGGCGCGTCAGCACCAGCGCGGAGGGGCCATCTGTGCGTTGTAATGCGAGCTGCCAGCACTCCGCCGTCTCCACCGCATCTGCCGGGCGGAAGACGGCGAGATTGGGGATCGCCCGCAGGGCCGCCAGATGCTCCACCGGCTGGTGTGTTGGGCCATCCTCGCCAAGGCCGATAGAGTCGTGTGTCAGCACGTGGATGACCCGCAGACCCATCAAAGCGGCTAAACGGATGGCCGGGCGTGAATAATCGCTAAACACTAGGAAAGTGCCGGCATAGGGAATGAAACCCTTGTGCAGGGCGATGCCGTTCATCACTGCTGCCATGGCGTGTTCGCGAACGCCATAGAAGAGATAGCGCCCGCTGAAATCGTCGGCCGTGATCGGCATCTGGTCTGTGCTGCGTGTGTTGTTCGAGCCGGTCAGATCGGCGGAGCCACCGACGGTGATCGGCAGCATCGGGTTGATGCGGTCCAGGGTGTCCTGCGAGGCTTTTCGCGTAGCCACCTTGGGCGCTTCCGCCGAGACTTCGCGTTTATATGCCTCTACAGTGCCATCAAGGTTGCCGAGGTGACCCGCTAGTGCTGCTTCAAAGGTCGCGCGCTGCGGCGATGCGGCAAGCCGCGCCTCCCAGGCTTGGCGTTCCGTGGTGCCGCGCCGGCCCGCCTCGCGCCAGGCGTTCTGAATAGCCTCTGGGATTTCGAAAGGCGGCTCGGCCCAGCCGAGCGCTGCGCGTGTCGCTGCCACCTCGTCCTCGCCGAGGGGCGCACCGTGGGTTGCTGAGGTCCCCGCCTTGGCTGGTGAGCCGTAGCCGATGGTGGTGCGGCAGGCAATTAATACTGGTCGGTCTGCATTCTGGGTGCAGGTCAAGGCAGCAGCGATCGAATCGGGATCATGACCGTCGCACGAATTGACTTGCCAGCCCAGCGCGCGGAAGCGCGCCGCCTGATCGTCCGACACCGTGAGTTCGGTCGGCCCGTCGATGGAGACGTGATTGTCATCGAACAGCACCACCAATCGCGACAGGCGCAAATGTCCCGCCAGTGATGCCGCCTCGTGGCTAATGCCTTCCATCAGGCAGCCGTCGCCGACAATCACATATGTATTGTGCGACACTAGATCGTCGCCAAAGCGCGCCGCCAACATACGTTCAGCGATGGCCATGCCTACCGCGTTGGCGATGCCTTGGCCGAGTGGCCCGGTGGTGGTCTCGATACCGCCGGCGGCACCGTATTCCGGGTGCCCCGCCGTATGGCTGCCGAGCTGGCGGAAATCACGCAGCTGCTCGATCGGCATGTCCGCATAGCCCGTGAGGTGCAGCAGACCGTAGAGCAACATGGAACCATGGCCCGCCGATAGCACCAGGCGGTCGCGGTTGGGCCAGTCCGGCGACGCGGCGTCGAAAGTGAGAAACTGACGCACCAGCACCGTCGCCACGTCGGCCATGCCCATCGGCATGCCGGGATGGCCGGACTTGGCCGCCTGCACCGCGTCCATGGCGAGAACGCGTAGCGCGTTGGCGAGGCTGACGTGATCGGGCAGGGTGGCGTCCGCAGCGACACCGGGGGAAACCGCGGAAAACACGTGCTACAGCTCCATGGCCGAGTCTTCGGAAACAGCCGCGAGGCGCGGCCCGGGTGATGAACTTGGCATTGGTGGGGCTGCTCAGTAGCAACCCCAACCGAGCGCAACATGACCGCCAATGCAGGCCCCGTCAACCGATCACAGGCGGGCCCCATTGTGCGCTTTGGTTGACGCTGGCGCGCACCGCTGGATATCCTAGCGGGCGATAGCATGGCGGTTCTTTAGGTGACCGCTGGGGGCAACGAAGTCATGGCATCATTTGACGAGGCGCGGCAACGCTTCGAATCGGCGGTAGACCGACTGGAGGCGACGGTCGCCCGGACGGACGCACCCTCGGCAGCGACCGGGCCTCATCTCAGCGCCGAGCTCGCGGAGGCTCGTGCCGAGCGCGATCGCCTAGCGGGTGAGCTGGCTGACATGCGTGCGCAATGCGAGGCATTGCGGCTCGCCGCCGATCAGGCATCGACCCGGCTCGACGGCACCATCGAGCGCGTGCGTATTCTGATAGGTGATTGAGCATAATGGGGTATGGGCATGGGCAAGGTTCGCGTACAGATCAACGGTCGCACCTATCCGATCAGCTGCGAGGATGGTGAGGAAGACCACATCCGTCAGCTCGGCACCTACCTCGACGCGGTGGTGCGCAATCTGATCGAGACCGGCGGCGACACCAGCCAGATTACCGATACCCATCTTATGCTGATGGGGGGGCTCTTGGTGGCCGACGAGCTATCCGACGCCTATGCTAAGATCGAGGAGCTTGGCGGCGGTAGTGCGGTAGAGCGGCAAAGTGCGACGGCGACGTTTGAAGCGATGACGGTGCGGCTTGATGCCATTGCTTCGCGCCTTGAGAACTCTTAGATTCGTTTGCGGGCGGGTACTGCGCGATACGTCACAGGCGATTATGTCCCTGGGCCAACAGTGTTCCACTCGGGAGCTGTCCCTACCGGCGGTGTGCCGTCGGCACACGGCGCCCACCTGCACATGCAGGCGCCAGTGGTACTAGAACGCCAACGGTCGATGCGGTCCCGTCCACCTGATCGTCTTGTTAAAGAGAAGGCACGCCTGCGCCAGGTGTGCCGGGACGAACGCCAGCACCGCGCACACGATGCCGGTGCGCCGCTGGCGGCGGCGTTTCTTGACGCGATCCCGCTCGCTCCGGATGCGGTGGTCTCCGGCTATTGGCCGTTTCCCGATGAAATCGATCCGCGTCCGCTTCTGACCGCCCTGCATGCTTGCGGTCATGCCTTATGCCTGCCGGTGACAGAAGTGGGGGCGCCTTTGCGGTTTCGTGCTTGGACACCGTGCGATGTGCTTGTGTCAGGCCCGTTCGATACTCGTGAGCCGGCCTCGAACAAGCCAGAACAGCGCCCCGATTGCTTGCTCGTGCCCCTGCTCGCCGTCGATGACGATGGCTATCGGTTGGGTTATGGCGGCGGCTTCTACGACCGCACTCTGGCCGTGCTCGGCGACGCGCTCGGTGTCGGCCTCGCCTTCAACTTCCAGCGCTGCGGGCGGCTGCCGCGCGGCACCCATGACTGCCCGCTCGACTGGCTCGTCACCGAAAACGGCGCGACGCGCTTCGCGAGGGCGGCATGAATATTCTGTTCTGTGGCGATGTGGTAGGCAGCGCCGGGCGCGCCGCGCTGAGCAAATATCTGCCCGACTTGCGCCGTGACCTTGAGCTCGATTTTGTCGTTGTCAACGGCGAAAACGCCGCCGGCGGCTTCGGTATTACCGGTGCCATCGCTGAAACCCTTTTCGATCTCAGCGTCGATGTGATCACCACGGGCAACCATGTTTGGGACCAGCGCGAGGTGGCAACGGTGCTGGTGCGTGAGCCACGCCTGCTGCGTCCGATAAATTTTCCGCCTGCCTCGACGCCGGGCAATGGCATGGGCGTATACGAATACGAGAGCCCGCATAGGGGAAAAGTGCTCGTGGTCAATGTCATGGGGCGACTATTCATGGACCCCCTCGACGACCCGTTCGCGACTCTCGAGGCAGTGTTCGCCAAGCATGTCCTGGGGGAGAACATTGATGCCGCCATTGTCGATATGCATGCCGAGGCTACCAGCGAGAAACAAGCGGTCGCCCATTTTCTCGACGGTCGCGCCAGCCTCGTGGTTGGCTCCCACAGCCATGTACCCACCGCAGACGGCCAGATATTGCCTGGCGGCACCGCCTACCAGAGTGACGCGGGCATGTGCGGTGACTACGATTCGGTAATTGGCTCGGACAAGGGCATGTGGGTGCAGAAGTTCCGCAGCAAGATGCCCGTCGGGCGCATCGGCCCCTCAAACGGCGCGGCTACGCTTTGTGCCGTCCTCGTGGAGACCGAGCCTCGCTCCGGGCTCGCCCGCAGCATAGAGCCCGTCATCCTCGGTGCCCGGTTGAAAGAACGGCGGCCAGGCTGAGAGTGACGCGACAAATTGTCGCCACAAAGCTCTGTTAGGCGAGGGGAATAGGCTGCTTGAAAGCTTTCGTAAACCCCAATATCTGGTATGTTGGCAAGAGCTGATGGGCAGCATGCAGGAAATTCGATGACGGCAGCGCGGCACCAAAGTCTGGTCGGCGACGCGCGAGCCTGAAGAGGTCTGAACAAGATGGCCGGCCATTCGCAATTCAAGAACATCATGTATCGGAAGGGCGCGCAGGACGCCAAGCGTGCCAAGATATTCGCCAAGCTGGCGCGCGAGATTACGGTTGCTGCCAAACAGGGTGTGGCGGATCCGGATATGAACCCACGCCTGCGCACCGCCATCGCTGCCGCGCGCTCGGCTAATATGCCCAAGGACAATATCGAGCGTGCGGTCAAGAAAGGCGCCGCCGGCGACGACGACACGGTCTATGACGAAATGCGCTATGAGGGCTTTGGCCCCGGCGGAGTCGCGGTGATCGTTGAGGCCTTGACCGACAACCGTAACCGCACTGCGGCTGAGGTGCGCGCCTCGTTTACGCGGCACGCTGGAAATCTTGGCGAGAGCGGCAGCGTCAACTTCATGTTCAACCATGTGGGTGTTGTCCGCTACGCAGCGGACGTGGCCGATGTGGACGACATGTTTGAGACAGCGGTGGAGGCCGGCGCGGAGAATGTTAATAGCGACGACAACGGCCATCAGATCACCTGCGAGGTTGGGGCCTTGCACGATGTGCGGGACGCGCTTGCGGCCGAGTTCGGCGAACCCAACGGTGTGGCGCTGGAGTGGCTGCCGGTAAGCACGGTCAGCATCGATGAAAACCAGGCCGAGACGTTGTTCAAGCTTATCGATGCCCTCGAGGACAATGACGACGTACAATCGGTGGCGGCCAATTTCGATATTTCCGACGACATCATGCAGTGGGTCAGCGCGCGTGGCTGAGGCCGGGTGGCGATGAGACTGATGGGGCTTGATCCCGGGCTCAACGCTACCGGCTGGGGCGTAGTGGAGAGCGATGGCGCGCATCTCTCCCATGTTGCCAATGGCACGGCGCGCACCAAGGCGGACGATGATCTCGCGCGCCGTCTCGCCGCCCTCGACGTGGCCTTGGCCGAGGTGATTGCGAGCTGGGCGCCGGATTCCGCCGCCATCGAGGAGACTTTCGTCAACTGCAATCCGGGCTCGGCGCTCAAGCTTGGGCTGGCCCGTGGCGTCGTCATGTTGGCCCCGGCGCGGGCCGGGCTTGCGGTCGCCGAATACAACAACTCACAAGTGAAAAAGGCTGTGGTTGGTAGTGGCCGTGCCAGCAAAGAGCAGATGCAGCTAATGGTCCGTCATTTGTTGCCGGGCTGCGAGCCAGGCAGCGCCGACGCTGCGGACGCGCTCGCCGTGGCCATCTGTCACGCCCACCATGCTACTAGCACCGGCGGGCGTTGGGCCGCGGCGCTGGCGGGGAGCGCAGCGTGATCGCGAGCCTCAGCGGCCGCCTTGCCGATGCAGCTGAGGACTCGGCCGTGGTCGACGTCGGTGGCGTCGGCTATCTGGTCTATTGCTCGGGCCGCACCCTGCGTGCCCTGCCGCCTGTCGGCGAAGCGGTGTCGCTCGTCGTCGAGACCCATGTGCGCGAAGACCATATCCATCTCTACGGCTTCCAGGCGCCGGTTGAACGCGACTGGTTCCGCTTGTTGCAGACCGTCCAAGGCGTTGGCGCGCGGCTTGCGCTGGCAGTGCTCTCGCTGCTGGCGCCTGATGAGCTTGTGACGGCCATCGCCGCCCAGGACACGGCCTCGCTGCGCAACGTCTCTGGCGTTGGGCCGAAAGCCGCCCAACGCATCGTCGCTGAGCTCAAGGATAGAGCCCACGCAGTCTCGCCGAGTGTTATCGTGGTGGCGGATGCCGCCGACGCGGCAGGTGAAGGCGGCACCGGCGAGGCGGTGTCGGCGCTGGTCAATCTCGGTTATGGCCGCGGAGAGGCATTCACAGCCGTTGCCACCGCCGCGCGCGAACTTGGCGAGGGGGCCGATGTCGGCGGGCTTATTCGACGCGGTCTCAAAGTTTTGGCACCAGCGTGAACGCGACCGCGAAACAGCGACTGGTTGATGCCGGCGTCGTCCTGGAGGACGGCGATACGGCACTGCGGCCACAGACGCTCGATGCTTTTGTTGGTCAGGCCGAGCTGCGCGCTAATCTCGGCGTCTATGTCAGCGCCGCGCGCCAGCGGCAGGAGGCGCTGGATCACACGCTGTTCTCTGGCCCGCCCGGCCTCGGCAAGACCACGCTGGCACAGATTGTTGCGCGCGAGCTCGGCGTAAGCTTCCGCGCCACTTCAGGCCCCGTCATTGTGCGTGCCGGCGACTTGGCGGCATTGCTCACCAATCTTGAGCCCCGCGACGTGCTGTTTATCGACGAGATCCACCGTTTGAATCCGCAAGTTGAGGAAGTGCTCTATCCGGCAATGGAAGATTTTCAACTCGACCTGATCATCGGCGAGGGGCCCGGTGCGCGTTCGGTGCGCATCGACATTGCGCCCTTCACGCTGGTCGGGGCGACGACACGCTCCGGACTCGTGGGAACGCCGCTGCGCGACCGCTTCGGCATTCAGGAGCGTTTGCGCTTCTACCGCGGCGAGGAGCTGGAGGCGGTGGTGAGCCGTGGTGCCCGGGTGTTGGAGATGCCGCTCTCCGATGATGGCGCCTACGAGATTGCGCGGCGTGCCCGCGGCACACCGCGCGTCGCCGGGCGCCTACTACGCCGGGTGCGCGACTTCGCCACCATCGCCGGGGCCAACATGGTGGATGCGGCGATTGCGGCGGATGCGCTGTCGCGTCTCGCCGTCGACGGTCGCGGGCTCGACGCCATGGACCGGCGCTACCTCGCCTGCATCGCTGACAAGTACGCGGGCGGCCCGGTCGGCGCGGAAACCCTGGCGGCGGCATTGTCGGAAGAGCGTGACACCATCGAGGACGTCATCGAACCCTATTTGATGCAGCAGGGCTTCCTGGCGCGGACGCCGCGCGGTCGCGTTTTGACGCAGCTCGCCTGGGAGCATATGCAGCGTCGACCTACCAAAGCGGCGCTCGAGCAAATGGAGTTTCTGGGGCCGGAGGCAGGTGATGGCTGATGTGCATATTTGGCCGCTGCGAGTCTATTACGAAGATACCGATGCCGGCGGCATTGTTTATTACGCTAACTACCTCAAGTTTGTGGAGCGTGCCCGCACCGAGTTGCTACGCGAGCGCGGCATCGACCACCAACACCTGCTTGCTGACGCCGGCCTTGTCTTAGCGGTACGCGACTGTGCCATCGAGTATTTCATACCGGCGCGGCTCGATGACGCGATCGATGTACATACGCGCGTATGCGGAATCAGCGCAGCGACGATCCGCATTGAGCAGACGGTGCTGCGCGGCGACGAAGTTTTGGCAAGCGCGAGGCTCCGTATCGTCTGTCTGCGCCAGGATGGCCGGCCCGCGCGTCTGCCCGTGGCGGTGCGCGACGCCGTCACCGCCTTTCACTGATGGGATCACGGTAATGCAAACGAAGAGCACGATAAAAGCATGGAAACGATAACTCCCGAGGCGGCCGGGATGGCCGCCGACCTCTCGGTCTGGGCTCTGGCCAGCGAGGCCGACATGGTGGTCAAACTAGTGATGGGCGTGCTTCTGCTCGCCTCGGTCTGGTGCTGGACGATCATCTTCGAGAAATCGCGCCAGTTACAGCGCCTGCGCGCTAAGGCGGATGCCTTCGAGGACTCTTTCTGGTCCGGCGGCTCTCTGGAAGAGCTTTACGAGCGTGTTGGCCAGGCACCCGACCATCCGCTCGCCATGCTTTTTACTGTGGCCATGCGCGAATGGACCCTGGCCACCGCGCACGGCACAGCCGTATCGGAAACGCGCGACCAGGCCTCATTGCAAAGCCGCATAGATCGCGTCATGAACGTTGCCATGCAACGCGAGATGGAGGGGCTCGAGCGCCGTATCGGCTTTCTTGCCACGGTCGGCTCGACGGCGCCTTTCATTGGTCTGTTCGGCACGGTCTGGGGGATTATGAACAGCTTTCAGGCTATTGCCGGCACGCGTAACACCTCGCTGGTGGTCGTCGCGCCCGGCATTGCCGAGGCGCTGCTGGCGACCGCCTTGGGGTTGGTTGCGGCGATCCCAGCCGTGGTTGCCTACAACAAACTATCGGGTGACCTCAATCGCTATGCTGGGCGGCTAGAGACCTTTGCCGGTGAGTTCAGTGCTCTTCTGTCACGGCAGATGGCAGAGCGGGGGGGCTGATGGCCGGCGTCGGCGTCAAGCGCGAAGCGGGGCGGCGCTACCGCCCCATGGCGGAGATCAATGTCACGCCCTTCGTCGACGTGATGCTGGTGTTGCTCGTGGTATTCATGGTCACGGCACCGCTGCTGACCGTCGGTGTCGAGGTCGATCTGCCGGAAAGCGCCGCCACTGGTTTGCCGGGCGACGACGAGCCCCTCACCGTGAGTATCGATGCCGAAGGCGTAGTTTTTTTGCAAGAGCTCAAGGTCGAGTTAGCCGATCTGGTGCCGAAGCTGCAGGCGGTCGCGGCTGAACGCCCGGACCTGCGCATTTTCGTGCGCGGCGACAAGAGCGTAGCTTACGGCCTTGTAATGCAGGTTATGGGTACCATCAACGCCGCCGGATTCGGCGAGGTTGGGTTGGTTACCGAGCTGCCCACCCCCCAGCGGGGTGAGGGCTGACGCCATGCAGCGTGCGATGGTTATATCGATGCTGCTGCACCTCGCGGTGATCACGCTTGTCTATGTCGGTGTGCCGCATTTATTCGAGGATTCGCCATTACAGGAGGCGGTGACCACCGTCACGTTCGTGCCGATCGCCGAGGCGCGCAATCTGCCCAAAGCCTTGCCGGTGGCGGAGGCACCTGAACCCGAACCGAGTGAGGCACCACCGCCACAGGTTGAAGATACGCCGCCGCCGCCGCCGCCGGTACTTGAAGTCGCTGAGCCCGAGCCGCCACCACCACCGTTGCCGGACCCCAAGCCTGAGCCCGAGGTGGCGGAGCCCGAGCCGGCGCCGGCGCCGGCTCCGATCGAAGTTACCACCCTGCCGGCGGAGATTCAGCGGCCACGACCGAAGCCCATGCCGCCGGTACGGCTCGACTTTGAATCTGCGCTGCAGAGCCTGGAGAAGATGGAGCCGGTACCGCGCGCGCCGGAGCCTGAGACCGAGACGACGCCTGCAGCCGCCGACCCAATCGACCAGTTGCTGGCGGAAGCCGCTACGCCCCATCGTTTGGACACCCCGTTGAGCCAGACCGAGGTCGACGCCATTCGCTCGCAGATCCAACGCAACTGGAATGTTCCCGCCGGGGCCCGCGACGCGCACGAAATGCGCGTCACCCTACGGCTTCAGTTGCGCCGAGATGGCACAGTCGAGCGCGTTGAAGTGGACGAAAGGGACCGCATGCGCATGCAGTCCGACCCTTTCTACCGTACCATGGCCGAAAGCGCTGTGCGGGCGGTACGCAAGACAGAACAGATTCAATACCTCTCGCCCAAAAAATACGAGCAGTGGCGGGATATAAAGCTGACCTTTGATCCCAGGGAGATGTACGGGTGATGACAGGACGTGTCATAGGCCTTGTTTTCGGCCTGTTTGCCGTCGCTACGACGGTGCCGGCCGTAGCCCAAATCGAGATCGATATTACGCACGGCCAAGTCGAGCCGGTGCCCATTGCGGTAACCGGTCTTGTTGGCGGGACCGGGCCTGAGCGCCAACTCGGAGCCGATATTGCCGCCGTGGTCTCGGGCGATCTCGATAGCTCGGGTCTGTTCCGCCCGCTCGATCCGCGAAGCTTCCTGCAAAAGCCAGATCAGATTGGCGTTGTCCCTCGCTTCGGCGATTGGCGCCAGATCAACGCTCAGGCCCTCGTCACCGGTAAGCTGAGCGTCAGCGGTGATGGTTTTGTCGATGCCGAGTTTCGCCTTTGGGACGTGTTTTCCGAGCAATATCTGATTGGCTTTCGACTGCGGGCGCCGCGCGACAAGTGGCGCCGTGTAGCGCATCTAATCGCCGATGCAACCTATCAGCGGATCACCGGCGAAGAAGGCTATTTCGACACCCGCATCGTCTATGTCGCCGAGACCGGGCCGACCGAGGCGCGTATCAAGCGCCTGGCCATTATGGACCAGGACGGCGCCAACCATCGCTTCCTCACCGACGGCCGCCACCTCGTGTTGACACCGCGCTTCTCGCCGACCTTGCAGGAGATCACCTATCTCTCCTACCTCGATGGCCAGCCGCGGGTCTATATTCGCAATATCGACACAGGTCAGCAGGAGATCCTGGGAAAATTTCACGGCAACATGACTATCGCGCCGCGCTTCTCCCCCGACGGCAACAAGGTTGTCATGTCGGTTGCCCTGGACGGCAACACGGAGATCCACGAGCTTGACCTTCGCACTGGGGTGCAGTTGCAGCTGACGCGTCACCCTGCCATTGACACCGCGCCGTCTTATTCCGCCGATGGCAAGCGCGTAACCTTTGAATCCGACCGCTCGGGCACTCAGCAAGTCTATGTCATGAATGCCGACGGCAGTGGCGTAAAGCGCATCAGCTTTGGGAAGGGGCGTTACGCCACTCCGGTCTGGTCGCCGCGCGGCGACTGGATTGCGTTTACCAAGTCGCGTGGCAGCGTTTTCTATATCGGCGTCATGCGTCCTGACGGCAACGATGAAAGGCTGCTGTCGACGGGCTTCCTCGTGGAAGGACCAACCTGGGCGCCGAACGGCCGCGTGCTAATGTTCTTCCGGGACCAGCCGGGCGGCGGCGGGCGCAATGGGCGGGTGCGGCTAGTCAGTGTTGACATCACGGGGCGCAACGAGCGCGAGATCGTCACGCCTACCGATGCCTCCGATCCGGCGTGGTCGCCGCTAATCCCGCGCAAGGCCCCGGGGAGCGGGCCGGATGTGCGCTAATCACAAATGCGAGTTGATCTTGATAAGCGCGTGTCCTGCCAATACAATCGACAAATGTGGTTTCGTCAGTGTGGGGGCAGGTATCGCCGCCGGTCGAGCATTGTCTCGACAAGGAACGCTAAGCCGCTCGTTTTCTCATCGCCGGCACTGTGCTGTGGCGAGCGTCACGAGCCAATTTGGGAGACTGCGTAAATGCGGACCAAACTGATCGCCCTGGCGGGCGCAATTCTTCTCCTCGCTGCCTGCGAGACGGATTCCGATGAGGCTGCGGATGCTGGCGGTGCCGGTGACACGGGTACGCCGGCACCGGTGGTCGAGGCCGCGCCGGAGATTCGCGAAACACCTCCACCGCTTCCGCTGACGTCGCAGGAGCAATTCGTCCAGGAAGTCGGTGATCGCGTGTTCTTTGACTACGACCGCTACGATGTGCATCCGGACGGCCAGGACACGCTGCGCCGTCAGGCTCAGTTCCTAAAGATTAACGGGAACCTCAGCATTATGATTGCTGGACATTGCGATGAGCGCGGCACGCGCGAGTACAATTTGGCGCTTGGCGAGCGCCGCGCGACTGCAGCGAAGAACTTCTTGGTATCGCTCGGTGTCCAAGCTTCGCGCATCGGCACCATCTCCTACGGTAAGGAGCGGCCGATCGTACTTGGTCATACCGAGGCGGCCTGGGCCCAGAACCGAGTCGGTATCTCGAGCATCAACTGAGTTGGCGGATTTTGGCGGGCGCTTTATCTGGCGCCCGCCGTTGCGCCTTAGTCTGGCCACGATCCGCTGGCACTATCGGCCACATTACTGACCGGCCGAGCGAGACAATATGAAAGCTTTGCGAGTCCACTTGGCGGCCCTGTGTGCCGCCGTCGTGTTTTTTAGCGCAACGCCCGCCTTCCCCCAGGATCTCAGCCTTGCCGCTCTGGTCGATCGCCTGGAGCGGCTCGAGCGTGGCCTCGGCCTGATCACACGCCAGCTTGCCAATGCGGGCGTGCCCGAGAGCGCCCATAGCGCCGGCGAAGGTGATGCTGAGGCTGTGGCGCGCCAGGAGGTGCGCTTCAGCGAGCTGGAAGACCAGCTGCGCCAGCTTACCGGCCAGATCGAGGAGGCTCATTTCGCCCTGCGTCAGGTCGGCGACCGGGTCGAGTTGATGGTAGCCGACACTGACGCGCGTCTGGCCGCTATCGAGCAGCGCCTAGCCGAGACGCTGGCGCCGACACCTGGCCCCGTCGCAGATGCGGGCGGCGGCTCGCTCTCCACCATGGCGATCGACAGTGGCAGCCTCAGCAATGAGGGCCACGGCGTGCTCGGCACCATTCCGGCCGGGGGCACTGACGTTGCCGCGGCCCAGCCGCCTGAGGACCAGCCGGTGGCCGACGTCTACAGCCAAGCCATTCAGCTGCTTAGCCAAACCGCCTACGCGGCAGCGCGGGCGGGCTTCCAGGCCATCATCGATGCCTATCCCGAGGATCCGCTAGCTGGCAACGCCCATTTTTGGATTGGCGAAATTTATATGAAGCAGGGCGATCAACAAAGCGCGGCAGTCGCTTTCGCGCGCGCCTACAAGGGCTTTCCCGACGGTAACAAGGCCGCGGACAGCCTGCTCAAGCTCGGCTTGGCCTTCGCCGCCATGGACAAGATGCGCGAGGCCTGCGCCGCCTACGAGCGCCTGACGCGGGAGCTCGGCAGCGCGCCGGGCCATATTACAGATCGCCTGCCCGTGGCTCGCGCTGAGGCGAGCTGCTGAGCACGGCGCTCGGCGAGGCAGAGTTTGCCTCACTAATTGAGGCCCTTGGGCCGTTTGAGAGTGTCCCAGTGCTAGCCGCAGCGGTCTCTGGCGGCGTTGATAGCCTTTGCCTCGCCTTACTCGCCGAGCGCTGGGCGGTGCGGCGCGGCGGCAGGCTGGTGGGTCTCGTGGTTGACCACGGCCTGCGCCCCGAATCTCAGAGCGAGGCGGAAGCCACCTGTGCCCGTCTTTGTGAGCTCGGAATGGAGGCCCGCCTGCTTGTCTGGCGGGGCGGGAAGCCGAAGAGTGGTATCCAGGCCGCAGCGCGCGAGGCGCGCTACCATTTGCTGTTTGAAGCTTGCCGGCGGGAAGGCTTGCTGCACCTACTGCTCGCCCACCACGCCGGCGACCAAGCCGAGACCGTATGGCTGCGTCATAAAGCTAGCAGTGGCCCGGCAGGCCTCGCCGCCATGCCTGTGTGTGCCGAGCGCGACGGCGTGCGTCTATTGCGCCCGCTGCTTGGCGTTCCCGGCGACCGGCTGCGTGTGACCATGCAGGCGGCCGGCCAAAGCTGGATCGAAGACCCTTCGAATCGAGATGCCGCGTTCGCCCGCGTGCGCGCCCGCCGCGCCATCGCCGGCGAGGGCGCCGTCTTATGCGCCGAGGCCACCGTACAGGCGCAGCGCCGCCACGACGATGACCACTGTATCGCCCGATTGCTGGCCGAGACGGTACGGCTTTCCCCAGCCGGGGCGGCGGAGGTCGATATTGCCACCCTGCTGGCCGCAGGGCAGCCGGCACAAAGGGTGCTCGCGCGCGTTTTGGTCTGCCTTGGCGGAGGCAGGTATGCGCCCCGTGGAGAGAGGCTAGCGCGTCTGCTCGAGGCCCTGTCGAAGTCGACGCCGCGCACCCTTGGCGGCTGCCGCCTGCTGCCGCTCGCCGACGGCCGGCTCCTGATTTGCCGCGAAGCGCGCGCTATTGTGCCGACCGGTCCTGTTGATGAGACCTGGGACCGACGCTTCCGCATCCGCGCGAAGGCTGTCGAAGGTGCTACCCTACGACCCCTTGATGATGCCACCTGGGGGCGCCTGCGCAAAGGGGCGGATACGGTGCTCGAGGCCTTGCCGCAGCCGGTGCGCGAAGGTCTTCCGGTGCTCTGGAGCCTTGACGCGCCCCTTGCGTTGCCCCACCTAGACAAGTGGGAGATGGGACTGCCGTCGCTGGCGGTGCGCTTCCGGCCTACGCAGGCTTTGCTGGGAGCACCTTTCGCGACTATGAGGGAAATGACGTCTTGAATATGTTCGGCCGTAACATCGTGCTTTGGATCATCATTGCGCTCCTGCTTCTGACCCTGTTCAATCTGTTTCAGAGTAAGGGCGAGACCGACGCCTCGAGTCAGCTCGCCTTTTCGGATTTCCTCGACCGGGTAGAGGACGGGCAGATCCGCGACGTTACCATAGAGGGCGAGCGCATCACGGGGCATTTCGCTGGTACCGGCCAGGGCTTCACGACCTATGCGCCGGACGATCCGACCCTGGTTCAGCGTTTGCACGAGCAGGGTGTGCGCATCAGCGCCAAGCCGGACAAGGAAGGCGTCTCACCGCTTTACGGCATATTATTAAATTGGCTACCGATGATCCTCATTGTCGCGGTGTGGATATTCTTCATGCGCCAGATGCAGAGTGGCGGCGGTAAGGCGATGGGCTTTGGTAAGTCGCGCGCTAAGCTGCTCACCGAGCGCCAAGAACGCGTCACCTTTGACGACGTGGCTGGCATCGACGAGGCCAAGGAGGAATTGCAGGAGATTGTTGAGTTCCTGCGTGATCCGCACAAGTTCCAGCGCCTTGGCGGCCACATTCCCAAGGGCGTGCTGCTGGTCGGCCCGCCGGGCACGGGCAAAACGCTGCTAGCACGTGCCATCGCCGGCGAGGCCAATGTGCCCTTCTTCACCATCTCCGGCTCGGATTTCGTCGAGATGTTCGTCGGCGTTGGTGCCAGCCGTGTGCGCGACATGTTCGAGCAGGGTCGCAAGAACGCGCCCTGCATCATCTTCGTCGACGAGATCGATGCTGTCGGCCGGCATCGTGGCGCCGGGCTCGGCGGCGGCAATGACGAGCGCGAACAAACCCTCAACCAGTTGCTGGTCGAGATGGACGGCTTTGATTCGACCGGAGGTGTGATTCTCATTGCCGCCACCAACCGTCCCGACGTGCTCGATCCGGCGTTGCTGCGCCCGGGCCGCTTCGACCGTCAGGTGGTGGTGCCCAATCCAGATATTCTGGGGCGTGAGCGGATTCTCAAGGTACACATGCGCAAGGTGCCGCTGGCACCGGACGTGGACGCGCGCACCATCGCCCGCGGCACGCCGGGTTTCTCGGGCGCCGATCTCGCCAACCTGGTCAACGAGGCCGCTTTGCTCGCCGCGCGCAAATCCAAGCACGTGGTCACCATGACCGAACTCGAAGAGGCCAAGGACAAGGTGATGATGGGCACTGAGCGGCGCTCGATGGTGATGACCGAGGAGGAGCGCAAGCTAACCGCCTATCACGAGGCAGGCCACGCGCTGGTAGGCCTGTTCGTCGAAGGCAATGATCCGCTGCACAAGGTCACGATAATCCCGCGTGGTCGAGCACTTGGCTTGACCATGAACCTGCCCGAGCGCGACCGTTACGGCTACACGGTCAAGGAACTCAAGGCCAAGCTCGCAATGATGTTCGGTGGCCGGGTGGCGGAAGCGCTCATATACGGACCGGAGAGCATCACCACCGGGGCCGGTAACGATATTCAGCAAGCCACCGGCATGGCGCGCAAAATGGTCACCGAATGGGGCATGTCGGAAAAGCTCGGACCGCTGCGTTACGAGGACAACCAGGAAGAGGTCTTCCTCGGCCATTCCGTAGCGCGCAGCCAGAATATCTCCGATGCCACCGCCAAGCTGATAGATGAGGAGATCCGCCGCTTCGTCGACGAGGCCGAGGCTTTGGCGATGGAAGTGCTGTCCGATAAAGAAGAGGGCCTGCACGCGATCTCCAAGGCGTTGCTCGAATATGAGACCCTGTCAGGTGAGGAGGTGCGGACCATCCT
>Ga0187827_10002361_pt1 | contig 25968 bp, 21 predicted proteins | sample ETNtaG_39_FD_167969 | JGI IMG/M metagenome (GOLD analysis project Ga0187827, IMG submission 167969) | Marine microbial and viral communities from oxygen minimum zone, Eastern Pacific Ocean - ETNP2014_SV_150_PacBio MetaG (Illumina Assembly) | ecosystem: Environmental > Aquatic > Marine > Hypoxic... | reverse complement strand
TATAACTAGGATACTTGATTACAGAGAAAAAAATAAATTGAAGAATACATATTTAGATGTGTTCCCAAATCTTATAGATCCGGAAGATGGGAGGGTCCACACAAATTACAACCAGATGGGCACTACCACTGGGAGAATAAGCTCTAGCGATCCTAATCTTCAGAATATCCCTGTTAGAACTATATACGGCAGACAAATAAGAAAAGCATTCATCCCGGGGAAAGGCTATGACATCCTAATGGCTTCTGACTATTCCCAGATAGAGCTAAGGATACTGGCACATCTTTCAGGGGACCAGAACATGATTGATTCTTTCAACCGCGAAGAAGATATACATGATAGAACTGCATCAGAAGTCTTTAACGTAGATTATAAAAAAGTACCTGAAAACTTTAGAAGGAAAGCAAAAGCAATAAATTTTGGTATTATCTATGGTATGACCGAATTCGGTTTAGCAAGCAGGTTGGCCATACCAGGAGAAGAGGCAAAAGATTATATAAAGCGTTATTTTGAAAGATACCCTCTAGTAGAGAAATACATCAGAAAACTCATAAATAGTGCAGTGAAAAACGGGTATTCATCCACTATGTTCGGAAGAAAAAGATATATAAAGGAACTGGGTAGCAGTAATGCCAGAATCAGAGGCCTGGGAGAGAGATTTGCAGTCAATACACCAATACAAGGAAGTGCTGCTGATATAATGAAGCTTTCTACTATACAACTGCATAAAAAACTGGTGTCAAAGTGTATTGACAGTAATATAATATTGCATGTACATGATGAGATCGTACTCGAACTAAAAAAAAGAGATAAAAATACTGTCGAGAAAATAATAAGAAAATCAATGGAAGATGTTCTTGAACTTAAAGTCAAGCTGAAAGTCGATATAAAAACAGGTAAAAATTGGTGTATCTAAAAAATATTTTGAAAATATTGATTAATATTTCCTTGCATGCTATTCTTTTTGTTTGATTATAGTAACGGAGGTAATTTAAAAATATGTCAGACAATAATATTAATACTGAACTAACAGACGAAAATTACTTGATAAAAGACGAAAATGGGGAAATGGTGCCCAACTATGAGTTGACTATGATTAAATTCGACGATGGCGACGTGTTGAAAGGACGTGTAGTAAAGATCGAGAAAGATGAAGTGCTAGTTGATATAGGATTTAAATCGGAAGGAGTCATACCTCACAGCGAACTTTCCATCAGGAGCAGTGTCAAACCTGAAGAAATGCTTAAAATCGACGATGTCATAGAAATAGTTGTACTTCAAAAAGAAGACCAAGATGGAAGATGCATCCTTTCCAAAAAAAGAGCGGAAATAGAAAAGAACTTTGACAGAGTAGAGAAAGCATTTGAAACCCAGGAGACCCTTGAAGGTGAGATAATTGAATGTGTTAAAGGAGGCCTCATTGTAGACATAGGACTTAGAGGCTTTCTGCCCGCATCATTAATAGATGTAAGAAAGACCAGAGAACTAGACTCATATATAGGCGATACTTGTACCTGCAGAATCATCGAGGTAGACAGAAATAGAAATAATGTGATTCTTTCCAGAAAAGCAATTATAGAAGACGAAAGAAGAGACCAAAGAAGAGAGATTTTGGGTAACATTAGTGTCGGTCAGATTAAAAAGGGTGTCATTACTAGCATAGCTGATTTTGGTGCATTTGTAGATGTAGATGGTGTAGACGGTCTGATACATATTTCTGAACTGGCTTGGAATCATATCAAACATCCTTCTGAAGTAGTTGATATTGATCAAAAAGTAGAGGTAGAGATACTTGATGTAGACCGTGAAAAACAGAGATTGTCGCTTGGGCTTAAACAAACTCAAAAAGACCCCTGGATGGAAAAAATACAGAATTATTCCAATAAGGACGTTGTTAACGGAAAAGTAACTAGGATTGTAAAATTCGGACTTTTTGTACAGATTGATAACGGACTGGAAGGCCTTGTACATATTTCTGAACTTTCTGAAGATCGAGTTAAAAGACCAAGTGATGTTGCCAAGATAGGTGATGAGCTAATTGTTAGGATAATCGATATAGATTTTGATAAAAGACGCATGGCTTTCAGTATTAAGCAAGTGGAGAATCCGTATGAGGGGAAAGAAACAACATCAGAAACAATTGAAGAACCTGCTGATGATAAAGAAAAACAGAAACCTTCAGTTGCTAAAAAAACTGAGGCACCTTTGGAAGAAAAAGCTAAAGAAACTGAAACAAGTTCTTCCAAGACCTCTGAAGAGAGTAAGGTTTTGGAAGAAAAAGCATTTAAAGATGAAAAAGAAAAGAAGCTAAAAGAGATCCTCAAAGAACTCAAAGATGAAGCCAACCTAGATTAAGCTAGTCTTTTTAAAGGATTAACCATTAGGCTCCGAAAGATTAATAATTCAGTAAGATTATTTTGTTATGTTATGTTTCCCTATAGGGTCTTGAATGAAATGCTCATTAGGGTTCTTTATTCTACGAGAGGAGGAAATGATTAGCACAATAGGAATAACAGGAAAAATATCTTCCGGCAAAAGTTCTGTTGCAGAATTTATCAGCCTGATAAGCAAAGATGCCATAATCCTTGATGTCGACGTTATTGCTAAAGGACTTTACAAAAAATACCCAGAGATAAAAAAAGAGTTCAGGAGTATTTTTGGAGACAGCATCTTTGGAAAAAATGATGAGATCCTCTTTAATAGACTATCTGAAATAGTCTTTTCCAGTGAAAAAGAACTGCAAAAACTGAACAGTGTCATGTTTCCTAGAATAGACAAAGAAATCAAAAAGCTTCTTATTTATCATAAAAAGAATAAATATAAAATAATAGATGCGGCAGTCTTGTTTGGTGCTAATTTAGATATAGTCTGCGATTATATAATACTTGTAGAGTCTGATGAAAAAAAAAGAAAAATTTTTTTAAAAAATAAAATATTTATCGATAATGAGATAAAATTAAAAATAAGTGGCCAACATATTAAAATAAACAGAAATAGTGTTGACTTCATTATTATAAATAACGGTAACAAAAAGAAACTGCTCAATGAGACGGAAGAAATATTGAAAGATATAGAGGGCAAAGAAAAAACTTAGGATGCAACAAAACAGGTTCAAGCTAACCTCAAATTACACACCTCAAGGTGATCAGAGTCAGGCTATTGCTAGCTTAAATGAAGGTTTAAAAGTAGGTCTTAAGCACCAGAGTCTACTGGGAGTCACTGGGTCTGGAAAGACCTATACTGTTGCTAATGTAATACAGGATACTCAGCTTCCTACACTGGTTCTGGCGCCCAACAAGACTTTGGCAGCTCAGCTTTGCAATGAGTTTAAAGAATTCTTTCCAGAAAATGCTGTAGAATATTTTGTAAGTTATTATGATTATTACCAGCCGGAAGCATACCTTCCCGGCAAAGATATCTATATAGAAAAAGATACTTCTATAAATGAAGAGATCGAGAAGCTAAGATTATCTACAACAAATTCACTTTATACCAGAGAAGATGTGATAGTAGTGGCGAGTGTGTCATGCATATACGGACTGGGTTCACCGCTGGAATATGAAAAGCAGAGAGTGGTTATAAGGCAGGGGGAAGAATTAGACAGAGAAAAGCTGATAAATAACCTTGTCAATATTAGGTATGAGAGGAATGAGTATGATTTTACTAACGGAGCCTTCAGGGTGAAGGGAGATACTGTAGAGATATATCCTGCTTATCAGGATAAGGCAGTCAGGGTACAGCTGTTTGGTGATGAAGTAGAGAAAATAGAAGAATTTAATCCTCTATCAGGAGAACTGTTTGATAGAATGGATGCTTATATAATATCACCAGCTACTCATTTCCTTGCGAATGTGGAATGGGTGGAAAAAGCTCTCAGTTCTATTGAAGAAGAATTAAAAGAAAGGATCAAATATTTCGAGGATGAAGGAAAACTGCTAGAATCCCAGAGAATTGAATCTAGAACCAAGTATGATTTGGAGATGATCTCGGAGCTAGGATTTTGCAGCGGCATTGAGAATTACGCTCGACACATAACTAGAAAGATGCCAGGGGAAGCTCCAAATACACTTCTGGATTTTTTCCCTGAAGATTTTCTGATGGTAATAGATGAATCTCATATAAGTGTACCGCAGTTAAGAAGTATGTATTCTGGTGACCGATCACGTAAACAGGTACTGGTCGATTATGGATTCAGACTCCCGTCTGCACTTGATAATAGGCCCCTTAGGTTTGATGAACTAGAACATCAAGTAAAAAGAGTAATATTCACATCAGCCACTCTAGGGCCTTATGAAAAACAGGTCAGCCAGCAGGTAGTAGAACAGATAATAAGGCCCACTGGGCTTGAAGACCCTGAAATATCAGTTAGACCTACCAAGGGACAGGTTGATGACCTCATATCCGAGATTAAGAAAATAGTAAAAAGACAAGAGAGAGTGTTGATTACTACATTGACGAAAAAAATGGCAGAAGACCTGACTGTTTATCTTTCAGGATATGATATAAAAGTACAGTATCTTCATTCTACTATAGATACCCTGGAACGGGTCGAGATACTAAGAGGGCTCAGAGCCGGAGAATTTGATGTACTTGTAGGAATAAATCTTCTTAGAGAAGGATTAGATCTCCCTGAAGTGTCACTGGTAGCTATATTAGATGCTGATAAGGAAGGATTCTTAAGATCAGAGACATCCCTTATACAGACGATTGGTAGAGCTTCCAGAAATGTTAACGGTAAAGTGATTATGTATGCGGATAAAGTCACAAATTCTATCAAGAATGCTTGTAATGAGACTGAAAGAAGAAGAAAACTTCAGATAGATTTTAATGAACAGAACAACATAATCCCAAAGACAATAAGTAAGGCTATCTCAGATATTCTTGGTACCAGCGGTATAAGGTCGGGGAAAGCAGTAAAGAAGCATGCTAGGGATGACGAAAAAAGATTTACTGAGACAGGGATATTAAAAATGGATCCTGGCAAAATGGCAAATATAATATCAGGACTTGAAGAAGAGATGTACATGGAGGCAAGGGACCTCAATTTTGAGAACGCTGCTGTTATAAGAGATAAGATAAACAGGATAAAAAAGATAACAAATATAGAAACTTCCTTTAAGAGACAACATGAAAAAAGAAATATTCATAAAAGACGCAAAAGAGCATAATCTTAAAAACATAAGTCTTAGAATCCCCAGGGATAAGTTTATAGTTTTTACCGGAGTTAGTGGTTCAGGGAAATCTTCTTTGGCATTTGATACTATTTATGCTGAAGGACAGAGAAGATATGTAGAATCCCTTTCATCTTATGCTAGACAATTTCTAGGACAGATGGATAAACCGGATGTGGATCTGATAGAAGGACTATCACCAGCAGTTTCTATAAACCAGAAGGGTGTTTCGAAAAATCCGCGTTCCACTGTAGGTACAATCACAGAAGTCTATGATTATCTGAGAGTCCTCTATGCCAGGATAGGAGTCCCATACTGCTATGTATGCGGAAAACTCATCACTAAGCAGACAGTAGACCAAATAGTTGACAGGATAGTAGAAATGGATGTCGGTACCCGGTTCCAGGTACTTTCGCCAATAATTAGGGGCAGGAAGGGTGAATACAGCAAGACATTTGAGAATATTAAAAAAAACGGTTTTGCTAGAATCAGAGTGGATGGAGAAGTACATGAACTTAATGATGATCTCAGCTTGAGACTTGACAAGAATATTAAGCACAACATTGAAATAATTATAGACAGGTTGAAGATTAAGCCAGAGATAAAGAAAAGGCTGGCAGAAGATATAGAAATATCTTTAAAAGAAAGCGGAGGGATTGTATACATACAGCTGCTGGACAATGAAGAGATAATAAGTTTTTCAGAGAACTTCTCTTGCGTGGATTGCGGGATCAATTATGAAGAGCTTACGCCCCGGATGTTTTCATTTAACAGCCCGTACGGAGCCTGCGGGGAATGCGGTGGACTAGGGATAAGTAAAGAAATCGATGCAGGACTAATAGTAGAGAATCCCAAACTCAGCATAATAGATGGGGCCATACCATTTTTCAATATGAGCTATTCTAACTACTATTCTCAATTGATGATAAGTCTGGCTCAGGAATATGATTTTGATTTGGACTTACCATTTAATGACCTTGATGAAAAAGCAAAGAAAGTGATCCTTTATGGAACTAACGGGAAGAAGATAAAAATGAAATATAGGAATCATAAAGGACATATCAGGCTCTATTCTCTTAAATTCGAAGGTCTAGCTAATAATCTAAGCCGCAGATATTTAGAGACCGAATCCGATTACCAGAGAAGTAAAATAGAAAAGATGATATCTAGCACACCCTGCAACAATTGCCTTGGTAAAAGATTAAAAAAGGAAAGCCTTTCAGTAAAAATAAGTGGTCTATCTATAGCTGATTTCTGCCATATGACCATCGAGGAAAATATTAATTGGTTAAAAACTCTTGCTCTTTCTGAAAGAGAGAAAATAATCGGAAAAAGCCTAGTAAAAGAGATAATTGAAAGGCTAGATTTTCTTAAAGATGTTGGTCTGGGGTATCTTACATTAGAGAGAAAAGCAAGCACTCTTTCAGGAGGGGAGTCACAGAGAATCAGGCTAGCAACACAGATAGGATCTGGCTTGGTAGGAGTCCTGTATATACTTGATGAACCCAGCATTGGGCTTCATCAGAGAGATAACAGGAAACTTATTGATGCTTTGCAAAGGTTGAAAGATCTAGGAAATACTATAATAGTAATCGAGCATGATGAGGAGACTATCAGATCCGCTGATTATATAGTAGATATCGGTCCAGGTGCCGGCATACATGGCGGAAAGATAGTCTGCAGCGGTGAGCTGGAAGATATTTATGACTGCCGGAACTCTATAACTGGTCAATACTTAAAAGGTGAAAAGTTCATACCTGTACCAAGAAAAAGAAGACTAGGAAATAATAAGAGGATAATAATCGCTGGTGCTAGGCAGCATAATCTCAAAAATATAGATGTAGAGATAGAACTGGGGAAGATGGTGGCAGTAACTGGCGTCTCTGGCTCCGGTAAAAGCACACTCATAAATGAGATAGTTTTTCCGGCTCTTTCAAATAAACTGATGAGATCAAGACTCAGGCCAGGAGAGCATGATAAAATTCTGAATTCTGATAATCTGGATAAGGTGATTGTAATAGACCAGTCACCAATAGGAAGGACTCCTCGTTCCAATCCAGCGACTTACACAGGAGTATTCACTTTCATAAGGGAATTATTCTCAAGAACCCATGATGCAAAGCTCAGGGGTTACAAGCCGGGTCGATTCAGTTTTAATGTAAAAGGAGGAAGGTGTGAATACTGTAACGGTGATGGCGTTACAAAGATAGAGATGCATTTTTTACCTGATGTATATGTCCCTTGCGAAGTATGCCAAGGTAAAAGGTTCAACCGGGATACATTGGAGATAAGGTACAAAGGAAAAAACATTGATGACGTACTAAATATGTCTGCAGAAGAAAGTCTGGATTTTTTTAAAAATATCCCCAGGATAAAAAATAAGCTTGAGCTTATAAATGATGTTGGAATGGGTTATATGAAGCTGGGACAGTCATCTACTACTCTGTCTGGAGGAGAAGCCCAGAGAATCAAGTTATCCACTGAACTGTCTAAAAGAAGTACTGGTAACACATTGTATTTGCTTGATGAACCTACTACTGGACTGCACTTTGACGATATAAAAAAACTCCTTAAAATATTGAACAGGCTAGTAGATTCAGGTAATACTGTACTTGTCATCGAGCATAATATGGAAGTAATAAAAACTGCAGATTATATAATCGATCTGGGGCCCGAAGGAGGTAATAAAGGTGGAGAGATCATAGCCAGTGGGACACCCGAACAGGTGGCCCAAAAAAAAGCATCTTACACCGGAAGATTCTTAAAAGAAAGCCTTAGAAAAACACAGCAGGTGTAAGCAAGTGAGCCAGGATAAAAAAAACCTACAAGGCATTTCGACTGAAATCTTAAATACGCTACCTAAAAAATCCGGTGTTTACCTTTTCAAAAACGAAAAAAATAGAATAATATATATAGGAAAAGCAAAGAACCTGTTCAACAGAGTGCGTAGCTATTTTTCTGAAAGAAGCCGTGATTTTTTTTATATGAAACCCCCTGGGTTTATAGGGCAGATAAAAAAAGTTGACTATGTCGTCACCTCAAATGAAGTCGAGGCTCTTATTCTCGAGGGAAACCTTATAAAAAAGAACCGCCCTAAATATAATGTAGATCTAAAAGATGACAAATCCTATCCTTTTATTGCTGTTACTAATGAAAAATACCCTAGGATTTTTTTAACTAGGAATAAGAACATTGATTCAACTAAGTATTTCGGACCCTATACAGATGCTAGAGCTTCTAGGAAGACTGTTGAGTTTATCAGAAATATATTCAAATTAAGAGACTGCCGAAACGCTAGGCCTGGCAAAAGCCCTAGCCCGCCTTGTCTTAACTATCATATCGGATCATGTTCCGCTCCGTGTATAAATAATATTTCCGAGTCAGATTACAAGAAAAGTATAGAACTTGCTGTAAAGTTTTTAAAAGGGAACGATAAACCCATTATAAATGAACTAAAAAATAAGATGGAGGACTTATCTAAAAATCTGAAGTTTGAAGAGGCAGCTCAGATAAAAAATACTCTGGATGATATAATAAAGCTCCAGCAGGCCCAGAGGATTATTTTTAACAGTTCTGATACTTGGGACTTCATAGCTATCAGCAGAGAAAGTGAAACTGTTTCATACAGCCTTTTTACCTATCGATCCGGTGCACTGGCACTGGTAAATAATTTTATACTACAGGACCCTTTCAAGCTTACAAATGAGGATCTACTTTCTGGATTCATTAGCAGGTATTATGAAGATATAAATAGCCTGCCTTCAAAAATATTTATTCCAGTTCCTCCCTATAATACCTTAGTCCTGGAAGAATGGTTTAAAAAGGAAAAAAAAAGGAGTGTTAAAATACTTGTTCCAAGAACAGGAGAAAAGAAAAAAATACTGGAGATGGTAGAGAAAAATGCCGTACTATATTTAAAAAAGAAAAAATTTGAATGCTCTACTGGACACAGCCATGCTTACGGGGCACTAATCAGATTGAGAACAATGCTTGAACTTAAAAATATTCCTAGGAGAATTGAATGTTATGATATCTCAAACCTTGGCGAGAGTTTTACTGTGGGTTCAATGACAGTTGCTAATGATGGTGAATTGATCCCATCACAGTACAGACACTTTAAGATAAGGATGGTAGAAGGCCAAGATGACTGTGCCATGCTAAAAGAGGTCACTAGTAGGAGGTTAAGATATCTTTATAAGGAAAATTCTGATATAAAGGAAAGCTTTTGTCAAAAACCCGATCTTATTGTGATAGATGGTGGGAAAGCCCAATTCAATGCTGTCAGAATTGTCCTAAAAAAGCACAGTTTTACAATGATAGATATGATAAGTATTGCTAAAAAAGAAGAGATGATCTTCAGCAATAAGTTTAAGAACGGTATAAAATTTTATACAGGAAATGAAATGCTTAGGATAATAATAAAACTCAGAGATGAAGCCCACCGTTTTGCTTTAGAGTACCATCGAAAACTAAGGGAAAAATATATGACAAATTCGATACTTGACGAGATAAAAGGGATAGGAGAAATAAAAAAAGCATATATTCTTAACAGAATTGGCTCTATTGATGCACTCAAAGACATGGGTGTAGACGATATTGCTAATATAAAAGGAATCAATTACAGCGATGCAGTAAATATATATAATAGCTTGCATAGGTAACTAACCCGGTCTCCTTTCAGAAAAATAATCTTACGGTTGTTTATTTTATTAAGAAAAAGGTAAAATATATATGATCCTTTATGCTTGTCAGTAATTAACCAGAAATGAAAAATGAAGAAAAAAGAAGATAAAAAAAAAGATTTTGAGGTGATGATAATAACCGGACTTTCAGGTGCAGGGAAAACAGAAGCCCTTAAATATTTTGAAGATGCAGGATATTATTGTATCGATAATCTTCCTCCCCATCTATTGGTAGAGATTACTACCTTTTTTTCTTTAAAAGCCAACAAAAATATAGCTCTAGTGACAGATCTTAGGAGTTGGTATTTTTTCCAAGAGATACACGGGATGATTGAAAAGCTGAAAGAAAAAAAATTAAAGTTTAGAATTCTTTTTTTAGAAGCCTCGATAAGTACCATAAAAAAACGGTATTCACTTACCCGTAGGAAACATCCTCTGGTAGCGACAGGATCACTTTCTAATGGAATAAAAAGGGAGATCAAAAAGATGGAAAAGTTAAAGGATATCTCTAATGTGATAATAAACACTACACTTCTAAATTCCAGGGAATTAAGGCTTGAGATAGCAGAAAGGCTCATGACTGGCTCTGAAAAAAGCAAGGTCATGAAAATATCGATTGTTTCCTTCGGGTATACGCAAGGGGTTCAGGAAAATATGGACATAATAATGGATGTCAGGTTCCTTCCCAATCCCTATTATATTGAAGAACTAAAAGACCTAAGTGGAAAAGACCAGAAAGTCATCGATTTCGTATTAAAGAGGACAGTGACAAAAAAATTCTTAAGTCTTTTTAAGAATATGCTAGATTTTCTTATACCGAAGTATATTGAAGAAGGGAAAAGTTATCTCGGAATAGGTATTGGGTGCACAGGAGGAAGACATAGATCTGTAGTGATTGCAGAAAAAATAAATGAATACCTTGGCCTTAAAGGATACTCTTCAAAATTATTCCATATGGATATAGACAAAAAGAACGACTGAAAGCCAGCTTGTTTTTATAACTAGCAATAAAAAACGTCTTTCATATTTTTATTAAATTTGATAAAATATCACAATTTTATAAAAATTATTTTTAGTTGCTCCATAAAGTGAGGTGTAATAATGGCAATAAAAGTAGGAATAAATGGTTTTGGCAGGATCGGAAGACAGTTCTTTAGGGCCAAGCTAAAACAGGATAAAAATAATGATGTAGAGGTGGTGGCCATAAATGACCTCTACCCGCCTAAAACACTGGCTCACCTTCTAAAGTATGATTCTGTTTATGGTATGCTGGATATGGATATTATGGCTGAAGAAGATACCCTGATAATAGATGATAAAAAAATTAAAGTGACTTCTTTAAAGGATCCTGCTGAACTCCCCTGGAAAGACCAGGGGGTTGAAGTCGCAATTGAGTCTACAGGTATATTTTATACTAGAAAAGCTGCACATAAACACCTTGAAGCTGGGACAAAAAAGGTTATAGTGTCTGCTCCATGTAAGAGTAATGGTGCCGATATTACTATGGTATTAGGAGTCAACCAAGAAAAATATGACAAGGCAAACCATCACATAATATCTAATGCTTCATGTACTACAAATGCACTTGCTCCATTATGTAAAGTCCTTAATGATAATTTTGGCATCAAGGCCGGTCTAATGACCACAATCCATGCATACACCAATGACCAGAGAATACTCGACTTCCCTCACAGTGATCTCAGAAGAGCAAGGTCAGCTGCTCTTTCTGCTATTCCTACCTCTACCGGAGCTGCCAGTGCCATTGGCCTGGTAATCCCGGAATTAAACGGAAAACTTAATGGCTTGGCTGTCCGTATACCTATCCCGGTTGGTTCTATTGTAGACCTAATAGTAGATCTTAAAAAAGATGTAAGTATTGAGGAAGTGAATCAATCTTTTAAAAATGCATCACAGGAAAGTGGATTGCAGGGAATACTCCAATATTCAGAAGAACCCCTTGTATCCGCAGATATAGTGGGAAATTCACATTCTTCAATATTTGATGCCCAGAGCACTTACAAGCAGGGAAACCTTATAAAAATTCTTTCATGGTATGATAATGAGTGGGGATATTCAAGCAGGTTATTTGACCTTGTAAATTATATAACCAAATAATATTCTAAATTTTACAACATTAGACAACAGTGGAAGAGACGGCTCATATCGTCTTGTGAGAAGGGTAGGTGATAATAATGTTTGATAGGAAGACTATCAAAGATATCAATATAAGGGATAAAAAAGTGATAGTCAGGGTTGATTATAATGTTCCACTGGACGAAGATCTTTCAGTGATTGACGATGCTAGGATAAGGCTATCTCTTCCCACATTGAAATACCTTAAAGAAAATAATTCCAAGATTATCTTGATGTCTCACATGGGAAGACCTGAAGGAAAATCCGAAAAAAGGTATAAGCTCGATCCTGCAGCTAGAAAACTTGGTGAACTGATGGAAACTGAAATCAAGAAATTTGATGATATCTATTCAGAGAAAATAAAACAATATATTGACACTATTATGAAAGCTGGTGAGGTCATTATGTTGGAAAACCTAAGGTTCTATCCGGGGGAAAAATCTAATGACAGAGTCTTTTCAGAGTATCTGGCATCGCTCGCGGAAATATATGTAAACGATGCTTTTGGAACTGCGCATAGAGCACATGCATCTGTTGCTGGAGTCCCGCAGTTCTTACTTGCTGTTTCAGGGTTATTATTGGAGAAAGAAGTACAGACATTTTCATCTTTGCTAGAATCTCCAGAAAAACCTTTTCTGACCATACTTGGCGGTAATAAGGTTTCTGATAAGATACTGGTTATAAAAAACCTGCTGAATAAAGTAAATGCATTAATAATATGTGGCGGGATGACCTATACTTTTTTAAAAGCAAATAGTCTTGAGATCGGAAAATCTATATGTGAAGAAGACCAGCTTGACTATGCTAGAGAGATGATGGAGTTAGCTAAGAAGAACAACGTAGATCTTTTACTCCCTGTAGATATAACTGTTGCCAAGGAATTTAAAAAAAATACTGAATTAAAAATTATAGATATTGATAAAATTCCAACTGATTGGATGGGACTTGATATGGGAACAAAGACTATAAAGCTTTTTAGCGAAAAGATAAAAAGTGCCAAAACTATATTCTGGAATGGACCGGCTGGTGTCTTTGAATGGGACAGGTTTTCAAAAGGTACAAAGAGTTTAGCTTTTGCAGTAGCTAACAGTAAAGCTGTAACAGTTGCTGGTGGAGGAGATACAGTGGCGGCTATCAAGAAGTACGGCCTTACTGGAAAGATTTCCCATATATCCAGTGGGGGTGGTGCCTCTATGGAGCTTCTAGAAGGGAAGCTTCTACCCGGGATTGAAGCATTAGAAAAAAAACAGTGAAAAGATTCTGATGATAAGAAGAGCATTTATTGCTGGAAACTGGAAAATGAATATGTCTCATCTAGAAACTATGAAATTTCTAGAAAAGATAGGTTACGGATATGAGAACAAGAACGGATGTGAAGTAGTAGTGTGTCCACCGGCTACCTCCCTGAGAAGTGCAAGGACAGTAATAGACGATGATAATCTGGATATAAAACTGGGCGCGCAAAACATGCATTTTGAACAAAATGGTGCTTTTACTGGAGAGACATCTCCGCTTATGATAAAAGCTCTGGGTGTAGAATATGTGATACTGGGACACAGCGAAAGGCGGAAGTATTTTGGAGAAACAGACGAGATGGTAAATAAAAAAGTAAAAGCAGCATATGAAAATAGTCTTAAACCTATAATGTGTGTTGGAGAACCATTGGAAATAAGAGAGAGCGGAAAAGAAAAAAGTTTTATACTGAGCCAGCTAGTAAACGGTATTAGTGGGATAAATAGTGATAAGGTCAAGACTATCACAGTTACTTATGAACCAATCTGGGCCATTGGCACAGGTAAGATCGCATCTTCTGAGAATGCTAATGATATTTGTAAAATAATCAGAGAGAAAGTGTTGGAGATACACGGATCAGAAACTGCTGAAGTAATGAGGATACAATATGGAGGAAGTGTCAAGCCTTCTAATGTCAGTGAACTTTTAGGAATGTCCGATATTGATGGTGTCCTTGTAGGCAAAGCCAGCTTAGAAGTCGATGATTTTTTGGCAATTATTAATTATTGATTTTATGGCAAAAAGACCTATTAAAAAAAGTCCAGTATGTCTGATAATATTAGACGGATGGGGTCTTTCTGAAAGTAAAAAAGGAAATGCCATCGCTCTTGGAAAGACACCAAGAATGGATAGTTATCTTTCTGGTTATCCCAATGCAAGGCTGGACTCATCTGGAGAAGCCGTAGGTCTTCCGGAAGGCCAGATGGGTAACTCAGAAGTAGGACACCTTAATATTGGTGCAGGAAGGATAGTATGTCAAGAATTTACTAGAATTAGCAAGTCTATAAGAGATGGTAGTTTTTTTTATAATCCAGTGCTGATTAAAGCTTTTACAGAAGCTGTAGAATGCAATAAGAACGTTCACTTGCTGGGGTTGGTCTCTGACGGAGGAGTACACAGTCATATAAGTCATTTAAAAGCATTAGTGGATATGGCTGAGATAATAGGCGTGAACAACCTGTTTATCCACGCTTTTCTTGACGGCAGAGACGTACCTCCTAGAAGTGCCATAGAGTACCTAAAAGAACTTGATGAGTATCTTGACAAAAAGCCTTCAGGAAGAGTAGCTACTGTGAGTGGACGTTATTATTCCATGGACAGAGATAACAGATGGGCTAGGACAAAGAAGGCGTATGATGCATTGGTATATGGCAAAGGAAAGAAATTTCATAATTCCCTAGAGCTTATAAAAGAATCATATAAAAATAAAATAGACGATGAATTTGTTGTTCCTGCAATAATCGAAAGCAATAGGAAAATAAATGGTATGATAAAGGACGGTGACATTGTAATATTTTTTAATTTCAGATCTGACCGTACAAGACAGCTTGTAAAACCATTTATCCAGACTAGTTTTAGAAGGTTCAATAGGGGCAATAACCCTTCGCGAGTTTATTTTGTATCCATGACTTCTTATGATAAAAATTTCGATATCCCTGTTGCCTTTCCGCCCCAAGTAATCCATAACACTCTTGGTGAAATACTATCAAAAAACGGATTAAGACAGTTAAGGATAGCAGAGACAGAAAAATATGCACATGTGACATTTTTCTTTAATGGGGGTACTGAAACTCCATATCAGGGAGAAGACAGAATATTGATACCTTCCCCTAATGTGTCCAAATACGACCAGAAACCCGAGATGAGTGCAAATGAAGTCACAGATACATTGATACAGAAGATAAATGAAGATGACTATGATGTCATAATACTTAACTATGCAAATTCCGATATGGTAGGACATACTGGTTTTATAGAATCCGCTGTTAAGGCAATAGAGACCGTGGACAGTTGTGTGGGTAGGGTAGTAGACACAATTGGAAGCGTAGGTGGCATCACTCTAGTAACTGCCGACCACGGTAATGCAGAGGAAATGATATGTCCTATAAGTGATCGCACACTGACGGCACATTCCTTGTCTCAAGTTCCTTTTATTACGTGCAGTAATGATTATAAAATATCTAAAAGCAAAAAACAGTATGAATTGAGAGATATTGCTCCGACCTTACTGTATTTATTAAATATAAAAAAGCCCCCACAAATGAGTGGAACTTCCATAATAATCTAATGATTTATTGTTTGTTTATATATGGCTATTTGTAACCATAATTAAAAAAAATTTAAAATATACCTATTTTTTGATAAAATATAATACAAGATCAAAAAAATGTATAACTGGCAGACTTTATTGGAAAGGTAAAGAATGGGATCAATTTTATTAAACGTTTTTTTCGGGATTCATATCTTAGTCAGTATTGGCCTCATACTTCTTATCCTTCTTCACGCAGGAAGAGGTGGAGGTATCTCTGGTCTATTCTCTGGGATGGTCGATACTTTTGATGGAAGTGGAATTGCAGAAAAGAATCTCGACCGCATAACAGTAATACTGGGAGTGGTATTTGCAGCCACAACACTTACGCTATTCATTCTTTTATAGATTTTTTACAAAATATATCTTTTATAATTCTTTTTGATACTTAATGTTATATGTATGAGATATAAGAAAGAATGGGAAATAAGAATTATGAAATTATTTAATTATTTATCTAAAATAGTCCCCCTTACCCAATCTTCGGTCCAGTTTTTAAGTTAGTATATAAGCCACTTATAGGCTGGTTGCACTTATCCTGATTTGAGGTTCAGGGTAGTATGTAGCCTAGAGAACTGTTGGGCATAATATTACTATAACAAGCCCTCCATCTTTTTAATAATCCCTTTAGCTCCTGTCATGGTATCGCCAGTTCTATAAGTGCGGGATAAGTCCTCAGATTTACCATAAGCCTTCTTTCCTCATATCCCTGAGCAACCCTATTCTATCTGATTATCCGGTATATGCGCCTCTCTGGGAGATACCATTTTACCTCGGTCTGCAGCTACCACATAACTCTGCACTTGGCCGTACTTATAGTTTTTATGCTTCCCTTCCCTAGGAGAATTTATGAGCTGTTCTGATAGATATCGTTTCCCTGGCATAGCCCTTTTTTCTTCTTTTCTATTTCATATGCCAAGATACTAACTTTTAACTTAGACTAGTTTTTAAGGAGGAGGGTTAAAGACATGTGTCTCCAACAATGAATACCAGTACAAAGACAAAGTTAAATCCTTGTTTTTATTATCCAGAAAATAATCATTAAACGTTGGGTATAATAATTAAATTAGCTTTTACTCTTCAGAGACAGACGACTCTGTTTCTGCAGATTCCTGTATATTCCCAGCGTCAATTAGGACAAGGGTCCCTAGTGTAGAAACATTATTTACATCAAATACACTAGAAGATGATATAACAAGTTCAGTATTATCCAGATTATCAGTATCAAGTATAGAGATGGTAAAACCAATAACAGAACCGTCTGAAGGAATATAATTGGCAAAATTATACCAAGGTATACTAGCCTCTATTACGTAGCCGTTTGCAAGTTTAGTAGAAGCTACAGACACACCTCTGGGCGGAGCGTTTGATGGCCAGCTCATATAAGACTCGGCAAATATTGTTGAAAAATTACCAGGAGAAAAATCTATCTGGTAATCATCACTATTATAGAATGATATCTGAAGGTCTTCAGTCATCTCTGTGTCAAAGACAATAGTGATACTGTCCCCTTTGTTTATTTCATTTGATGTATAATTCTGGCTGAACACATCATCAACAGCCTGGATAACAAAATAAAAATTCTCATCATCCCAGCATGAAGAAAAAGTACCGCTTGCATCTGTATGTGTAGTATAATTCTCCTTTTTTATTGTAGGTTCAAAACTTGAGAACTTTTCAAAATTATCCCATTCAGCAAAATTTCCATCGACCAGTGGAGGTGAATAGCACTTATATGAAAAAATAGGGACTCCCGGAGGGATCGTATTCTGGGGCCTATAAGTAGACTGTGAAAGTATCTGCTCCTTTTTTTCTTCAACATCTATACTTATGATAGTGTTTTCCTGTTCTTCTATTTCATATTCTACAACTATTTTGACCATATTCGATTCCGAAAGAATTTCGTCGTTTTCATCGACTATCTGGGCTACAATATCATACTCTCCTGGGGATGAAGGATTCCAATTATACTCAAAGGGGGGAGAGTTAAACAGTTTAATCTCTTCGTCATTTACCAGGATTTTTATCTTCAATCCTTCAGTCTCTGCCTGTTTGCTCTTTATCTGAAGTGGGACAGACTCTTTTAGATTAATAAAATTAAATATTTTGTTATTGGTTGGAGAAGTAATAAAAACAGAGTAATTAGACTCTTCCTGTGTCTCAGCAGTAGTTGTACTTGAAAAAAAATCCAGAGGCAGATTCCTTCTTACAGCTAAGAAAAAAATCAGAGAAAACCCTATGATAATTATGACCAAAATATAAGGAAAACGGTCCAGAATACCTAGATATTTCAGATTGTCATTTTTCATTCCTCTTTTTTCTTCCTTTCTTCTACCAGTTTTTCTGTAAGGTTGTAAGGAAGTTCTTTATAGCTAAGAAATTTTTGTGAGAACCTACCTCTTCCCTGAGTCAATGATGTAAGATCTACAGAATAGTTAAAAGCTTCCGACTGTGGCACTGATGCTTTTATAAGCTGTTTTTTATTTATTTTAGGAGTCATTGATATGATCTTGCCTCTTTTTGAGTTAATATCACCGATTATATCCCCCATGTATTTATCAGGGACAATTATATCAAGTTCCATTATAGGTTCCAGTACTACAGGACCTGCATCCTTCATCCCCTTCTTAAAAGCCATGGAAGCAGCTATTTTAAATGCCATTTCAGAAGAATCAACAGTGTGAAATGATCCGTCATAAAGGTTTACTCCGACATCAATCACAGGATATTCTGCAAGGATTCCTTTCCCCAGAGCCTCTTTTATTCCTTTTTCAACACCCGGTATATACCCCTTTGGGATGGCTCCACCAAAAATATTATCAGTAAATTCAAATCCTTTACCACTACCTAAAGGTTTTAGTTCGATAAATACATGGCCGTACTGCCCACGCCCACCGGACTGTTTTTTATATTTATATTCAGCCTTGACATTTTTTCTGATGGTCTCCTTATACGCTACCTGGGGAGCTACAGTGTCTATTTCGACATCATATTTCTCTTTTAGCTTTTCCCTAGTGATGGAAAGGTGAAGGTCTCCCATTCCCCATAAGATATTTTGATGAACTTCAAGATTTAGTTCCTGCTTCAGAGTCTGGTCTTCTTGTATTATTTTACTTATTCCGTTACTGATCTTTTCTTCATCACCTTTGCTTTTGGGAAGCACAGCTTTGGGAAGAGTAGGCTCCATATATTTGACTTTATCTATTACCGGCGCTTCACTATTTGAAAATATCGTGTCATCGTTTTCTATGTCAATAAGTTTCGATACTGCCACTATCTCTCCACAAAAAGCTTCATCTATATCGACCTGCTTCTTGCCCTGAAGTTTAAAAAGATTGCTAAATTTTAAGGGTTTCCATCCGCTACTAAGCTTGAAACTGTTACCGGCTTTCATAGTACCAGAAAAAATCCTGAAGATTGATAACTTTCCTATATAAGGGTCTGCCATAGTCTTAAACACATAGGCCAGAACCGGTCCGTCAGGTGAAGGCTTAATTTCTTTTTCAGTATCCTTGACTTTTACTCTTACTGGAGGAGTATCAAGTGGAGACGGCAGTAGATGGTTTATATAATCCATCAAAATATCAATACCGAAATCTTTTTCTGCAGATATAGATAATACAGGTATAACCTCGCCAGACACCACTGCTTTTTTTAGTATACTGCTAAGTAGTGCCTCGTCGATCTTTTCTCCTTCAAGATATTTGTTCAATAACTCATCGTCAGTCTCCACTATTGATTCGACCAGAGTATTATGGGCGGTATCGACCTGGTCTTTCATAGACCCGTCAATTTCAATTTTTGTTCCTTTAAAATCCCCACTCTTATATTCATAAGTCTGGTTCTGAAGGATATCAATGACTTTCGAAAAATCTTCACCTGTATTCCCAGGGATAGTAATAGGTACTAAATTAAGGTCATAGCTACTTTTTATCTCATCTATTGTCTTTAAAAAATCAACATTTTCTAGGTCCATCTTATTAAGGACCAGAAGCATTGGTCTCTTATGTGCGGAGAGCTGTTCCAAGACTATCTCAGTGGGTGCCTGTATCCCGGATTTTGTATCCACTACCATTATTATACTGTCAGATACTTTAATGGTCGATTGTGACTGGCCAATAAAATCACTATATCCTGGTGAATCTATTATATTTATATTAAAATCATTCCAACTGTAATGCATAATGCTGGAACTTATACTGAAACCTTTTTCTTTCTCCATTTCACTGAAATCAGAAACAGTATTCTTTTTTTCGACTTTTCCAAGACGGTCATTAGATTTTGAATTAAATAAAAGACACTCGGCCAGTGTGGTCTTTCCTGAACTATTTCCAGATACCAGACCTATTACTTTATTATTAGAACAGCCTTTCCCACTCATTTATTCTCCTCCCAGAGGTACATTCTATCTTTTTTAATGCAAATAATTATTAAAATAATAGAAGAAATATATCACAAAATAGCTGCAGTGTAAAAAGTATTGGACTACTAAAAATAATTTTGAGAAAGAGCTTTTAAGTCGGTGCGTATGTGGTGTATTTATGTTTTTAGGACTTTTTATATGTTATAATTTATTGTTATTTAGATAATATTTTTTACTGGATATCGTTTTTAAAAATAATATAGGAGGAAGCAATGGTGATAGGCCTTGTAACGCTTATAGTCGTAGTAATAATAGGTATACTCCTAGTGATCGGGACAGGGATTGGGATTTATAATTCTATAATCTCCTTTAGGAACAGAGTCGATAATTCCTGGCATCAGATCGATATACTGCTCAGAAAAAGATATGACCTCATTCCCAACTTAGTAGAGACTGTAAGAGGTTACACAACACATGAAAAAAAGACATTAGAAAATATCGTTGCTGCAAGGAGTATGGGAATAGACGCGGGAAATATAAATGAACAGGCCAAGGCTGAAAACATCCTTACTGATACTTTAAAGTCGCTTTTTGCCGTAATGGAAAGATACCCCACCCTTAAGGCTGATATGCACTTCTCAAAATTAATGGAGCAACTGAACGGGATAGAGGCCAATATAGCTTATGCTAGACAGTTTTATAATGATATTGTGATGAAATTTAATACCAGGATACAAATATTTCCCGGTAATATGTTCGCTAAGTTGTTTAATTTTACATCAAAATATTATTTTGAGATAGAGAAAGAAGAGGTAAAGGAGCAGATCAAGGTTGAGTTTTGATATGTAATTTAAGAATTTATTTAATACTCATCCTCTAAATGAGGAGAGACTAAAGAGGCTGGATTAGAAGTCTCTGGGAATCGGAACAAATAAATGGAGGTAATCTAAATGGAAAAATCTAGCTTTAAAGTTAAATCGGGACTGGCACAGATGTTAAAAGGTGGAGTGATAATGGATGTTACCACACCTGACCAGGCCAAGATCTCTGAAGATGCAGGAGCAGTATCAGTGATGGCCCTTGAGAGGATACCAGCAGATATAAGGGCAACAGGTGGAGTAGCAAGAATGACTGATCCAGAAATAATTTTAAAAATTATGGATTCAGTATCCATACCAGTCATGGCTAAGTCCAGGATAGGGCATTTTGTGGAAGCCCAGATCCTTGAAGCTATAGGAATAGACTATATAGATGAAAGTGAAGTGCTGACACCAGCCGACGAAAAATATCATATTGATAAATGGAAATTTAGGGTTCCGTTTGTGTGTGGTGCCGTAAACCTTGGAGAGGCGTTGAGGCGTATTGGTGAAGGTGCTACCATGATAAGGACTAAGGGAGAGGCTGGCACTGGTGATGTTGTGGAGGCGGTAAGGCATATGAGAAATATTACCGATGAGGTAGCAAAAATAGCTGTAACACCGGAAGAAGAACTAATGACTATAGCAAAGGAATTAGGGGCTCCTTATGAAATGGTAAAAGATGTCCATGTCAAAAAGAAACTGCCGGTAGTAAATTTTTCTGCAGGTGGTATATCCACTCCAGCCGATGCTGCCATGATAATGCAGTTGGGTGCAGACGGTGTTTTTGTAGGGTCAGGGATATTCAAATCTGAGAACCCATCTAAAATGGCATCAGCCATTGTAGAGGCTACTACCCATTTCAAGGATGCGGCTGTTTTGGCAAAAGTATCACGCGACCTCGGCAATCCTATGACAGGAACTGCTGTAAATGAACTCTCAAGCGAACAAAAAATAGCTAGCAGAGGATGGTAACCAAAGATGAAAAATATCGTAATTGGTGTGCTTTCCTTGCAAGGTGACTTCAAGGAACATATAAATATGTTAGAGAAACTAAAAATTAATACAAAAGAAATTAGATTTCCAGTACAGCTTGAACACATAAACGGTCTTATAATACCTGGAGGGGAAAGTACAACTATAAATAAGTTATTTGATAAATACGGTTTCAGGAAAAGACTTCTTGAATTTTCCGTTTCGGGAAGATCGCTATTCGGTACCTGTGCCGGCCTTATTGTGCTAGCAAAACGTGTTATAGGGGAAGGAGAACAGCTGGGTCTTATAGATATTGATGTAAAAAGAAATGCATTCGGCAGGCAGATAGACAGTTTTGAACATAAAATAAGTCTTAAACTGAACATCAATTTAGGTAAAAGGGATTTTAACTCTGTATTCATCAGAGCTCCCAAGGTCGTAAGGGCCGGAAAAAATGTAAAAGTTATAGGGAAACACAAAAATGAAATAGTACTTGCAAGACAAGCTAATATTCTGGTCAGTGCTTTCCATCCAGAGTTGACAAAAGATACAAGAATACATCAATACTTCATGTCGATGGTAAAGGATAACTTAAAGGAGTAGTAAAATGTCTGGTCATTCAAAATGGCACTCTATAAAACATAAAAAAGCCAAAGAAGATACAAAAAGGGGGAATCTTTTTGGAAAACTCTCAAAAAGTATAATAATTGCTATCAAAGACGGTAACGGTGTATCTGACCCCAAAGACAATATAGCCCTAGCCAATGCCATTGCCAAAGCTAAAGAAAATAATATGCCCCAGGCAAATATAGATAGGGCTATTAAAAGAGGCACTGGAGAAATAGAAGGAGAGACTTATGAGAGTATTGTATATGAAGGATATGGTCCGGGAGGGATAGCTATAATAGTAGAAGCACTTACTGAGAACAGAAACAGAACTGCATCTGATTTAAGAAACACTTTTAGCAAATATGGTGGTAATCTTGGCGAGAATGGTAGTGTGAATTGGCAGTTTGAGAGAAAAGGCTTAATAATTATCGAGAAAGATACTGTTAAAGATGAAGAAGAATTTATACTTGAAGCAATAGATCATGGAGTTGAGGATATTGAGAAAGTAGGTGATTTCTTTGAGGTAAAAGTAGAACCGATTGATTTCATAAAAGTCAAAGAGTCCTTTGAAACTGCAGGGATAAGCATCAAGAATAGCGAGACAGGTCTAACCCCCATGTCAAAAATCAAGATTTCGGTAGAAGAAGGCAAAAAAGCTCTGAAACTAATAAATGCTTTAGAAGACCATGCTGATATACAGCATGTATCTTATAATATTGACTTAAGCGATGAAATATTTAATGCTGGTAATGAAAGGTGAGTATGGCCGTAAACAATTTCAGGGTGATCGGCATAGACCCGGGTCTGGAGACAACGGGAGTAAGTATCCTTGATATAAAAAGTTCAAAATATATCCCAGTTTATTCAGGATGTATTATAACTTCAAAGAATGATCAATTATGTCGTAGGCTTGAAAATATTTTTAATGAATTAACTGTAATAATAGACAAACATAGCCCAGATTGCATGGCAATTGAAGAATTATTTTTTGCAAAAAATGCTAAAACGGCCATGAAAGTTGGTCATGCTAGGGGCGTGTTGATGCTCTCAGGCAATATGAAAGGGCTTGACCTATATGAATATACGCCGCTTGAAATAAAACAGGCTGTTGTAGGCTATGGTAGAGCTACAAAAAAGCAGATAAAATATATGCTTATGGCCATTCTTGGCGTGAAGGAAAATTTCTTTCCTAATAAGGATGACGTATGGGATGCTATGGCAGTATCGGTCTGTCATGCCAATAACTATATGTTTAAAAATAAGATAGCAGAAACAGGATTCTAATAATATGATAGCAAAAATAAGGGGGACCATACTAGAAAAGACACCTTCAAGCACTATTGTGTCTACGGGAGGAATAGGTTTTGAGGTCTTGATATCTGGAAAGACATTTGAAAAACTTCCCAGGACCGGTGAGACTGTAGAACTTGATATATATACCCATGTCAGGGAAGATGGATTATGGCTTATAGGTTTTTTTAATAGGGAAGAAAAGGAGATATTCCAAAAACTTTTATCAGTTTCAGGAATATCTATAAAAATAGCACTAAGCACACTGAATATCTATAGTTCTTTTGAGCTAAAAAGAATGATCACGTCTCGTGATGCTGACATGGTCCAAAGGATACCGGGAATTGGGAAAAAACTTGCAGAACGGACGATATTAGAATTAAAAGATAAGTTTGATGAAGAAGAAATGGATGAAGGAATTATTTCCGGTGAACTTTTGAAGGATGATAAAATATTCGAGGTAAGACAGGCATTAAAGACTCTCGGGTATAATATAAGGGAAATACATAAATCCCTTTCAAAGTTAAAACCGGAAGACATAAAAAACAGCAAGGTTGAAGATATACTTAAAGCTGCTCTCAAGGAGGTATAAAATAGTTACTGAAGAGAAAAAAGAACAGGGAAAGATTGATATAGATCCTAAATATAAAAAAGAGGATTTTGAGCTCGATAAGAGCCTCAGACCCAGACTGATATCAGAATTTATCGGACAGAAAAAGATAATAGGAAACCTCAGGGTATTTATTGATTCTGCCCGTAAAAGAAAAGAACCACTTGACCATGTGATACTCTCAGGACCCCCGGGACTGGGAAAGACGTGCCTTGCCGAGGCAATTGCAAATGAGATGAAAGTGAACTTTAAGATCACTTCTGGGCCGGCGATTGAACGGGCAGGAGACCTGGCCGCAATACTGACTAACCTTGAGGATTTTGATGTAATGTTTATTGATGAGATACACAGATTGAACAGAACTGTAGAAGAGATACTATACCCGGCCATGGAAGATTACAAGCTGGATATTATCATAGGAAAAGGCCCGTCTGCAAAATCCATAAGAATTGATATTGCTCCTTTTACCATCATTGGTGCGACTACTAGGATAGGCTTGGTAGCCTCGCCGCTCAGGGACAGATTTGGCGTAAACCTCAGACTTGATTATTATGATATAAAAAGTTTAGTAAAAATAATAAAAAGATCTGCTCGTATAATGGAAATAGAAATAACCGAACAAGGTGCCGTGATAATGGCCTCTAGAAGCCGTGGAACCCCAAGGATTGCTAATAGGCTTTTGAGACGGGTCAGAGACTATGTTCTGGTAAGCGGAGAAAGAAACATAGATGAGCATAATGCCGAAGGAGCACTCACGAGACTGGATATAGATAGGCTGGGCCTAGACATAATAGATAAGAAGATACTAGATACTCTGGTGATTAAATTTCACGGTGAGTCGGTCGGTGTAGGGACAATAGCAGCTTCTATTGGAGAGGAGATAAACACAATTGAGGATGTTTATGAACCTTATCTTTTGCAGCTTGGTTTTGTCAAAAGAACTCCCAAAGGAAGGGTGGCCACAGCAAGGGCATTTAAGTATATGGGAATTGAAAAGAATGCCAGCAGTAAGCTTTTTTAGAACCTCTTTTAGATATGGATATAAGACTGTTTGACTACACATTACCTCAGGAACTGATCGCACAAAAACCCCTAGAAAAAAGAGACCATTCAAAACTGCTAATATTGGACAAAAAAAAAGGTAAGATAAAACATGATTGCTTTTATAATCTGGGTGATTACTTGCGAGAAGGAGACGTCCTGGTAATAAATAAAAGCAAAGTAACACAGTGTAGGCTGTCTGGAATAAAAGAAGTTACAGGCGCAAAAATTGAATGTTTTGTGCTCAGAAAAAGCAGTAAGGACGGTTATGACGTTCTTCTCAAACCATCAAGAAGAGTTAGACCAGGCGATAAAGTGATGATTGGTGATGATAGCTTTAAAGTCCTAGAAAAATATCGTAATGGAAAAGCAAGGGTATTTTTCAGCTCACAGGTAAAAGAGCTTTTTAATAAACATGGAGAGATTCCTCTCCCACCTTATATAAAATCCAAAGACCTAGATGTAGAAAGATATCAGACTGTTTATGCAAAAAAGGAAGGTTCTACTGCAGCCCCTACGGCAGGTCTGCACTTTACTCAAAGGATGATAGATGGCTTGAAAAGAAAGAAAATCGTATTTGCAAGTCTGTGCCTTAATATCGGTCTGGATACCTTCAAGCCGGTATCTACTAGCAAT
>Ga0187827_10002359_pt1 | contig 25989 bp, 10 predicted proteins | sample ETNtaG_39_FD_167969 | JGI IMG/M metagenome (GOLD analysis project Ga0187827, IMG submission 167969) | Marine microbial and viral communities from oxygen minimum zone, Eastern Pacific Ocean - ETNP2014_SV_150_PacBio MetaG (Illumina Assembly) | ecosystem: Environmental > Aquatic > Marine > Hypoxic... | reverse complement strand
GACAAAGGCAAGAGATTCTTCACGTCCGGTATTGCCCACCGAATGAAGTGGGAGTTTCTGGAGACGCAGCTTCTGGCAATGTCGAGGCTGTACCTCTTCACCAAGAGACCGGAGCTCGCCCGCAGATGCGTCCTGGTGCTCAATCGCCTGGCCGAGGTATTCCCTCAATGGTGCTTCATGACGCAGGAAAAATACAAAGGCCCATTCAGTCCCGTTGAAAAGGCGACTCCGCCGTTTTCACAACGCACGGGCCGCTACCATCACTGGTTTTATTTCGAGATACCTTTCGAGCCGCTGCTTGCTTTCGACCTTGTCCAGGGCTCCGACGAATTCAAAAAGCTGTCTGACAAACTGGACATCGACATCAGGAAGCGGATAGAGGAAAATCTGTTCGCCCCCACCGGCGAATTCATGCAGCTCCGTCCCTGGCAGCTCGGCAACCTGCATCCTTATATGGCCTGCCGTCTCGCCATGCTTGGCCGGGCTCTCGGCTGCCCGAACTACGTGCATGCCGCGGTGGCGATGTTAAAGCAACTGGCCGAAGAATACTTTTTCATGGACGGCATGTGGCGGGAAGGCACGGTCTCGTATCACATGCAGGTGGAGTGGAGGATGACCGAGGCCATTCGCTACATCAAAGGCTACACCGACCCCGAAGGATATGTGGACAAGACCTACGGGCTGAAGCTGCGTGACGCGGACCTGATGGAAGATTTCCCCATCTTCAAGAAGGTTGTCGAGATTAAAGACAAACTTGAAATGCCCGATGGCCGGAAAGTCTGCATCCACGATACGCACTGGAGACCGCCCGCACCTGTTAAGCTGGGCAGCTCAGCGCAGCCACGGCTTTTGAATGGCTACGGACACGGGGTCCTGGCCTCGGGCAAGGGCAGGAATCAGATCGAAGCCCATCTCCACTTTCCAACGAAAGACCACTGGCACGTCCATCAGAACGGCTTGAATCTCCTGCTCTTCGCCAAAGGGAAAGAGATGGTTTCCGACATCGGATATGCCAAGGACAAGTATCGATACTTCGCCACCCAGGCCCTCGCCCACAACCAGGTACTTATCGATGAAGAGCCGCCAGCCCATCTCTGGGAAGAAAAGCGGCCGGAAGCCCGGCTCGCCCTGTGGGATGTTTCCAACCCGGGCTGCCAGATCATCGAATCCGATGGCCTTCCTTCATATGAACATGTTGCCACCACGTACCGCCGCACGCTGCTGCTCATTCGAGTGAACGAATCTGACGCCTATGTCGTGGACATCTTCCGAGTCCGGGGCGGCGGAGTGCACGATTACATCATTCACGGCGATGCAGACCACGATACGACGTTCTCCCCCGTTTCTGGCTTCATGCCCTTTGAGGGCGGCTTTCCTACAAAGCTCACCACGGGCTTGAAGAAGCGCAACTACGGCCTCATTCGAGACCTCAAGTTTCAGAAGATCGACCAACGCTGGTCCGCCCAGTGGAATTACGGCGACGCCAAGTCGACTGCTCTTCGCATCACCATGCTCGGAAGCCCGGGAACTGAAGTCTATTTCGGCCGTATGCCATCCATCCGCAGGGCCAATCGCGAACCCGATCTGAAGGACAAGTTCCTCATGCCGGTCGTCATCGCCCGTCGACATCGCCCGGCCGCCTCAGATTTTCCCGATGTCTTTACGGCCGTTCTCCAGCCTCACCAGAACGGTTCATTCATCCACTCCGTCCGTCGCCTTTCGCCAGGCACGGGAAATCCGATGGCCACTGGTCTTGTCATCACGACTGACAACTACGTCGATTACATCTGCGCCAGCCCGGACGCATCCGATACGGATTGGCGAGACGAGAAAGGGAATACCCTCCTGCACACCGCTGCGCGGTATGTTTTTGCCAGGATGACGCGTAAAAAGCAGAAGGTGGTTTCAATCCACATCGCGGATGGAAAGGGCGTCGAGGCCGGGGGCTGGCAAATTGAGACATCGGGGCCGAGGTCAGGTCTGTTGCTCAAATCCGAACGCGATCCCGGGGGCGGCCCCGGCGCACTGATGGTCCAGGGCAAGCTGCAGACCGGCGAAACACTTGCCGGCCGCACCATCATCGTCACCCACGGCGACGGCAGCACGAACGGCTACACAATCAGGAGGATCGAGAGCGAAGGAGACAGCTCAAGAGTCTTCCTCACGGACGACCCGGGTTTCGAGTACGAACCGACCAGCAGAAAGTCGTGGTTCTGGTTCTTCCCCATCCGCGCAGTCGAGGGAGTCGCAACTTACCATCTGGCCAACTCAGCGACCCTTTCGAGAGACCGCGAAGAAGTCACATTCACCACCAGCAGCCCAGCAACCATACGCAGCAAGGAACTCCGTCGTTTAAGAATGGTGAGATCATCGAGCGAAAAGGAAGAGAAGGCTTTCGAGACGACAAAGTCGCCGAAAGGATATACCGCAAAGGTCCCAAGCGGTCAGTGGAAGATCTCGAAACCTTGATTCACTGGCGGAGCACTGATCACTACCTTCAGGGATGGGCTGAGTTACGCCCGGTCGAATCCGACGGAACTTCATACTCCAAATGGACCGCCGTGACGCGCGATGTGTTGACACCGTTGATGGACCCGAGGGCCAGCCGATACTGTACCCAGCGGCCGTGCCCGTGATGGGCGACGGGTTGACTGGACTCATACCAACTGTCCTCGCCATCGGGACCAGACCAGTTTGCAGACAGTAATCCCTCGCAGGTGGAAGCGGTCCTCAATTGTGCTTTCACCCAGGTCTTTGGTGGGATTTCCGCAGTCCATTCGATCTGCGTCGGCGTCGCGCCTTTGGGCAACTGATAAGGGACCGACTCATAGTGCTCTTCCGGGCCGCGGTCGCGCTGGTTGCCGGGTCCGACCGAGGTCATGCCATGGGGGCCGGAGGTGGGAAGCGTTGTCGCGCGGTTCTCATCGAATCCTTCCGGACCATTCCACAACACCACCGAATGTCCGATGTGATCACCGGCCACTTTGTGGAACGCAATGGCAAGATCCGTCCATCCGTCTTCATCAAAGTCGGCTGCGACACAGCCGGAAGCTGAGTGAGTAAACAGACGCATGCGGTCACTGGTCGAAAAGCCTTTTTCCTGCCGATTCCAGTAGATATAGGAATCCAAGTCGCGCTCGATGCCCTTGTGATAAGAGCAGACAAAAATGTCGAGTGCGCCATCATTATTAAAGTCAGCAACAGCCATCGCATTCACGGCATTTGAAGGTAGCAGGGTACGCTGGTCTTCCCGCAGACCATCGGGACCGTTCCAATAAATGTAGATAAAAGAGTCGTGTGGCTCGCCCCGAGTTGCCTGGTGGCCTCCGATAATCAGGTCCAGGTACCCGTTGCCGTTCAGGTCCGCGGCCCTCGCGCAGGCCCCATGAAAAACCGAGAGCCACTGGACACGCTCCATGCTGAAGCCTTCCGATCCGCCCCAAAAGATAAGACTCCGGTCTGACTCGATCTGAGGGACTGCCAGATCCAACCAACCGTCGTTGTTCAGGTCAGCGAGATAAATCCAGCGCGGGTCATCGTAGAGAACTCCATCATGTTCCAGGCGGATGCGCGTCGGATTGCCCGTATCGAAACCGTCTTCTGTGCCGTAGAAGATGATTATTTCAGGATTGCTGAAGCCGCAGAAGATCAGATCGAGATAGCCGTCATGGTTCAGATCACCGACACAGGCCCCGTGAGCTCGTGTGGTTGGCAGTAGTGAATCGGGCTTGTCTGAAAACCCGTCCGGCCCATTGAGGTAGACATAAGAGCCAGGATCCTGATCAATGGAATTCTCGGACGCGTTCACCAGTACCAGATCTGTATAGCCATCGTCGTTGAGGTCACAGGTCAGAGCCTCGACGGCCCCCCATCCGGGCAGGTCTGTCCTGTTATCCAGTGAGAACCCTTCCGCACTTCCCCAGTAAAGGGAGACCGGAATGTTGCCCAGCCTGTTTCTGCCCATCCGATTGACGAAGACAGTGTTCGGCAGTTCATCTGGCGCTGGACGGGCAAGGAGGACGCGGCGCGCATCTTCAACCGGCAGGCAGATCGCATCGGACTCCACACCTTCTGGCGAACCGCGATAGACCAGGGAGTTAGCCGTGTAAGATGCGGCGGTGTGAGCCTGACAGATGACCACGTCGTCGTATCCATTCCCGTCCAGATCCCCGACAGCCAGATCGCAGGCCTGAGAACTCGTCAAGGCCGTCCGTCGCTCATCGGAAAAACCTTCGTCACTTCCCCAGTAAATCCATGAGCGTTCCTTGCCGCCGGCATTCTGCCGGCAGGCAAAAGCGAGGTCCTGATGGCCATCCCCATTTATGTCTCCTGCTGCGACGGAAAACGTGTTCTCACAAGAAAAGACCAGCGGATCACCAAACAGTCTGCCCGGCAGCAGCGGTATCAGGAGTACCTCATCTGGTCGCGGCGCAAAGAGATGAGGTGTGTGATCGAGATGTATGACCTTGACAAGAATAGACGCTTCCGGGTCTCTCTCTGCATATGCCGCCATATGACTGGGCTCTGTCGACTCGGTTTCAGTGACCGAATCATGTGCACGGTTGTGGTCGGCAGGAACACTCGACGAAAAATCTGATCGGATCCCTTCATTGCCTCCCCAATAGATCGTCAGACTTTCGCCTGATCGTACCAGCAGCTCGGCGCACCCGTCCCCGTCGAGGTCACTCGCGCCAAGTTGGTCCCCTGGGATGTCCAGGTCGACGAATCGCTTAGGCTCCAACCCAAGCTCCGACTGATAGAAGATGCGTACTTTTCCCTCGCTCAGGAAAGCAAGGTCCGGTCTTCCATCTCCATTGAAATCACCCGCAGTCACCGAGGTGCACTGCGGCACAGGGAGGTATTGAACACGCCGTTCGCTGAAACCATCGGGAGAACCAAAGTAGATGAAGGCATTCAAGTCCCGGCGGATGCCGTTGTACTCCATCCCCAGAACCAAATCGTCGTACCCGTTCCCGTTAAGGTCTGTAACGGCGCCGCTGATTGCACCATCGGACGGCAACAGGCACCGCTTTGCCTCTCCCAGAGGAACCGAATAGACGTAAGTCGGTGGCTTCTCCGCGTGGCTCTGGCTGTTACAGAAGATCAGGTCCAGATAACCGTCGCCGTTGAAATCGAACTGGTGAATTCGCTGAAGGACGCCGCTCCTCGAGACGTAGAGATTCTGCCCACCATTCCCGAAACTTCCCTCACGAAATGCCTCAAAACCACTGGTTGTCCAGACACTGGGCTGACTCATATTTCCCGTTCGATGAAGGCCTGACGATTCTCATCACGGGCCTGGGACGCGGTGCGTCCCGGTGCCGTACCGAAGACTCAAGTCTCAATGGAATATTGCTCGATGTTCGGATCTGTCCACTGATTTTTCCAGGCAAGTGCGCCGACCGTGCCAATCTGGCCGCCGTCTGCTATCGTCGCAACACTCCGATGACTCATCACTCGTCACTCGTCACCACACCATGCAATCACCAAACATTCTCCTCATCGTCTGCGATCAGATGACGCCTTTCCTTACCGGTGCCTACGGACATCCGGTGGTGAAGACACCGAACATGGAACGATTGGCCAGGGAAGGAGTCCTGTTTGAAAACGCCTACTCGCCCTGCCCGGTCTGCGCGCCGGCGAGAGCATGCATGATGTCGGGCACCTACACGTCTGTAAATGGTGTCTTCGACAACGGCGCAGTACTTCCATCGGACATGCCGACGTTCGCTCACTACCTGACCAATGCGGGTTACGACACCGTTCTATCAGGCAAGATGCACTTCGTCGGTCCTGACCAGCTTCACGGATTCCGCAAGCGTCTGACCACGGACATCTACGGGTGTGACTTCCGCTGGGTAAAGGATTCGTGGATCCAGATTAAGGAGAGCAAGGGGCAGAACTGGCAGGAGATCATGGGCGCCCGGACAAACTTCCATTCGAAGGGCTACATCGGCGACGCGGTGAAGGTTGCCGAATGGCACCATCATCTCAGCTATGACGAAGAGACCCACCTTCGCTCACTCGAATACCTGCACGCGGTCGGGAGAGACCAGAACCGCCAGCCATTCCTGCTGTGCGCCTCATATCACCATCCGCACGATCCATTCTGGCCACCGCAGGAGTATTGGGACCTTTACGAAAACGAGGACATCGAGATCCCGGAATTCCCGGAGGACCTGGAAGAGAAGTGCTCGATGATGGATAACTGGCTGAACTCCTACCACGGCGTGAAAGAGAACGATCTGCGCGACCCCGATAGTCTCCGCCGGATGCGCCGCGCCTACTACGGTCTCGTGACCTATATCGACGACAAGATCGGCGAGCTGGTCGCTTCGCTGGAGGAGAATGGACTCACCGAAAACACCATCGTCATTTTTCTGAGCGACCATGGCGATATGCTCTGTGAAAAAGAGATGGTGCAGAAGCGGACCTTCTACGAATGGTCAAGCCGAGTCCCTTTCATCATTCGGATGCCGGATGGGACTGGAGCTGGCACCAGGTCAGCAACTCCTGTATCGCTCATCGATCTTCTGCCAACGCTCTGCGACTTCGCAGGCGTGGAAGACCGAATGCCCTGCAATGGTCAGAGCCTCCTGGGTCTCATTGATGGGAGCGACAGGGAAGAGCGCGTGGTCTTTTCAGAAACCCACAGTGAAGCGGTCGGCGTCCCGTGCTTCATGGTTCGCAAAGGTCAATTCAAGTACATCTACATCCACGGTTACGAGGACCAACTCTTCGACCTGGAGTCCGATCCCGGTGAATGGAACAATCTTTCAGGCAATCCGGATTTCAGCGGCCGGGCGGCCGAGTTGAGAGAATTGGTGCTGGACAATTTCGACCCGGACAGGATCGCGGATGAGGTGCTCAGCAGCCTGCGCAGACGAGAGCTGATTCGCGAAACAATGAACGCAAACAAGACGTTCTGGGATTACGCCGCCACTTTCGATCCGCGCAGGAACTCCCTGGAACAGTATTTTCATTGACGTTCGGCTCTACTAACTCAGAGAGAATTAAGGGCGCCGTCGCCCATCCGGCTTTCCCTGCCAATGGGCGAGTATCGCCTGCATCGCGGAGACCCACTTCCATGAGCTTTGCCGACAGCGCCCTCGACCTCATCGGCCACACACCTCTGCTCCGTCTGGGACGGCTCTGTCCAAACCACGCCGTCTTCGCCAAGTGCGAGTTCATGAACCCAATCAGCGTCAAGGACCGGCCTGTCATCCAGATCATCCTCGATGCCGAACGCGCTGGGCGCCTAAAACCGGGTGACACGCTGATCGATAGTCTCTTCGGCCTCTACACCGAGGACGGCCGATTCATGCCCGATCAGGTGTGCCCGTGGTTCCAGCCGACTGACCGGCGGTACCTCAGTACTTTCGATGCGCTGCGCGAGATCAACAGCGACGGACGGGTGAAGCTTACCGCAGGCGAGCGTACCGTCTCGGTCTCGACCTTTCGCGGCATCGCGCGCCGCCTCAGACAGGGCAAGCCCGTGGCGGACGCGACCTTCGAGGGCCCCGAGTTCTTCGTCGAGAGCCGTCCCGTCGGAAAAGGGCGGCTCATACACAGCACTTGCTTCCTGCCCAACAACAACACCGCGGCGCTGTTGATGCGCCAGCGCGTTGTCGAGGCGGGAGTAGCGCCCCAGATGACCGTGCTCGACGGCTCCGGTGCGCTCGCCGCAGGAATTCAGATGAATCACATCCAGGGGGACGGAAAGGACTATTTTGGCATCGTGTATGGCTCGTGGGCCGGACGCTTTAAGACGCGCCCCGTTCTCCTGACATGGCGGACCAAGGCCCACACATATGACGTTCGGACGCACCGTTACCTCGGCGAGATCGACCGTTACAGCATGCAACTGGATCCGGCGCGAGCGATGCTGTTCTGCCGGTTGCCGCAGCGCATCGGCACGTTCTCCTGCGCCGCGAAGGCAACGACTGTGTCGCGTGGCGGCTCGATTGACGTAACCATCCGCCAGGCGAAAGAAGGCGAGCCCAGGTTGCTGTACCGCGTCTGGGCGGAAACACCTCAAGGCCCGCAACCGTTGGCTTTCGCACGCAAGGTGTGGGTCCGAGGACGGGACAAGGTCCGCATACCCGTTGCGTACAACGATCCTGGGGGGGCCTGGAAAGTCCTTGTGCGCGAGACCATCACCGGGCAGGAGCAGACGCTGAACGTGGATGTGATTGACCGACAAGTCCAGTAAGGAGATACAGCATGACAACCGCAGCGCGCATACTGTGGTGGTGGACCATTGTCGCCCTGTGCTGTCAGGCCTCCGCGGGGGCGGAGGAGGACGACGTCAGGAGAATCCTCGCGCAGTACGACGCGATGGAGGACAGGGTCACGGTTGGTGTTGGCGGCGCCACGGCTCGCACGAAGAACGGCCGGACCGACTATGTCATGACGGCTTTGGACACACAGCCAGGCACGCCCGATCCCTCAACGTTGGGCATGGGCGAGCCCATCAATGCGAACTTCTATTACGGCGGCTTCGTCCGCATTCAGGCCGGGACTGCCCAAACAGGCCACGTCAAGCCGAAACTTTCGAAAGGCGCCGACCACACGGGCACGGCCTGCGTGACCGCGGTGTGGGAACTCAAGGACGACACGTTCACGATGAACTTCACGCTGCTGCCCGATAGCAGCGCCCTCATGGTCGAACTCACGTCGAGGGCCGGTGCGGCTGACAAGACGCCCTTCTTGGTTCGCTTTCGCATTTATCCGCAGTCCTTCAATCGCAGCAAACACGGCAAGCCCCGTGCGAACTTCCTTCTCTCGTCAACGGGCAAACGATTCGAGTCGGGCACGATCCAATCCTTTGGCGCAACGGAGAAGTGGGTCTATCTCGGCGACGCGAAGTACGCCGGCAAAGAAGGCGGAGCAGCCGTCGGGGTCGATACAGCGACCGTGAAGGATCTCAGAATTCATCTGGGCAACTACGCTGTGGGGGCGGACCTGTCTTTCAAGCCCGGCAAGACCGTGCGCTGTTACCTCGTAGATTTCGGGAAGCGCGAGATCAAGGACGCCCCGAAGGAAGTGCCCATCCTTATGAGCGCGGAAGCATCCCGATTCAAGGAGTGGTCGAAATCGACGGGCCCGGCGGCGCGCGGCAACCAATGATCGCGCCTGCGCCATGGGATGTGCTCTGTTGGCGCATTCACGGAAAAGAACTCGGCCGAAGATGATCGACATGCAGATATAATGGTTGTTTAGAACTGGAAAAGCGCCCGATCATAAACAGGATCCGACGGAAGCCCTTCCGGTCATGGCGAGGATCTTCGCTTCGAGTAAAGAAACAGCCGTTCGTAGATGCCGTTGGCTCCAAAGTTGTCGTCGTTGCAGACCACGCGCAGGGTGATTTGGTTGTTCTTCCCGGCGCGAATGAACTTGCTGATATCCAGATCCAATTCGTGAGGCCGGAACCAGGGCTGCATGTAGCCCGTGCGGCCAGCCAACCGCCCGTTGACCCAGACCGACACTTTATTGACGACCGCAGGGCAGAAGAGCCAGGCGTTGGCCGTAGCGTCGGGGAGAGTAAGTTTGTTGAACCGGTACCACGCGGCGCCCCGGTAGGCATGGCCCGACGCGTCGCAGAGCGGCTTGCCCTGCATGTCCACGAGCCCCTGGTTCTGCCAACCTGTCGAAGTGCGAATCATCTTCCAGGCAGTGTCGTCGAGTTTCGGGGTCATCCAGCCCTTCACTTCACCCTCGTTTGCGGGGTCGGTCCGGAACCGCGTTTCGAGCGGCATCGGCGCGATTATCTTGTCTTCAGGGCCGGAGACTTTACCCATGAGTCGCTTCATGCGATTGAGTTCCCAGGCTTCCTGATAGACCGGGTAAGGATGCCAGCCGAAGTAGGGAGTGATCGCGTGGAGCTCGCGTTTGAGCGCGAGCATGTGCTCGAGCCGCTTCGCTGCCTGGGCATACTGGCATTCCTGCTTTGCCCGCTCCATGGCGACGTAATCACTGAGGTGGTCATAGATGAGACGATCCGCGCGAACATGAAGCTTCGCGACCTCTGACTTTGTGGCCTCTTCGGCCGAGGCGATGGAGCTGCCGAGGCCGGCCATCAGCTCCGCGGTATAGATGGCCGGCAGGATGGGATCTTCATGGCCGTGGTAGGTAGCCCGGTCAAAAGCTCTCTCCAGGGCGGCGTAGAACTCTTTCATTGACTCGGCACCCAGCCCGTACCACTTGGTGAAGAAGTCGTCGAGCAGTGCGTCTACATTGGCCCGGGTGTTCCACTCGAGCGCAGCCCGGATCACATAGGTCGGGATGCCAGTCTGCGACATGTCCGCATCGTCCTGATCCGAAAAGCCGATGATTCCGTATTCCTTTGCGAGCGGGATATTGCGGCGGATACGATGGACTGCTGGCACGATCGTGCTCTTGCCGACAAGCATGGTGTAGTTGTAATTGTAGATCCAGACCTTGTCGCAGAGCTTTGCCCATTGCTTGAGATATTCCCCCTGCTGCACCATCTGCCAGCACTTAGGATCGTCGAAGCGGTGAATGGTGCATGCGCCAATGTCTGCAAACATCAGGACAAGGGCTCTCCGCCGGTTAAAACCGGGCCCCACCTTGGGCGGAATGAAGCGATTGGAGTAGCCGTTGGTGGCAAGGAGGTGGTTGGGGAATTCCCGGCCGACCTCATCCATGAGGCGGTTGATGAAGTAGAACCATTCCTGGCTGATCGAACGGTCGAATGATGGATTGCCCTGAGAGGCCCCATAGCCGACGTCCTGGCCGCTGTTCATCTTTTCGCACGATTTGCAGAAGCAGCGCGGCACGCCGTCCTGGGGCGCCATCGCCGAGGAACGCTTTCCGGCGCGGGCCTCGTTCTTCACGGTCTCCGCGAGAACATCGAGGAGGCGCTCTTTCCCCTTGTATTGCGGATCCTGACGACGCAGGTCGTCGGTCATGCAGGGCATGTGCGGATTGCGCTTGCCGTCCTTGCGGAGCGCGAACCATTCGGGATGGTCCTTAACTCTGTTCTTGGGCATGTAGCGGATAATGGATGAATCACCGGGCATTCCGAGCCAGTTTGACGACCGCGGATTCAGCTTGTTGCGGACCTTCCACAGCTCGCGGTCCAGGTTTAGCTTTCTGTTCTTGCTGTGGGTCCAGAAAGTGCGGACAGGGAAGTCGGGTCGTTGCACTTCAGAACCTTGAGACACTTCGAGGGTCTGGAGCCGGGGCACCACTTCGCCGAATTCTCCAGGAAGGAACCAACGAACACCGAAGCGGTAGAGGAGCTCGTATACCGCATAGCGGGTGCCGTAGTACGGCTCGGTGTCGTTGCCGGCAAGGACGAGGTGGGTGGTATCGCAGTAAATCATGAAACCTTCCTCGCTAAGACTGTTAGTAAGTCCGGAAGGGATATCGAGGCCTTTCATGCTCTCGGTGAAGGAACTGCGGCCGACAAGAATCCGATACAGGCGCTTATTCCCGGCGGCTTTGGCCTCGATCTCGTCGGTTGTCAGATCCAGCTTCACGTCGCTGATCTTCTCGATGTAGACCTGGAGTTCCCGGGCTGCGATTTGTGCATTTTCGGAAGGCTTCGCCGCGGTCACGATGACCGCGTTGGCTTTGCCCTCTTTCACAATAGCTACCTTACCGGCAGCCAAAGCATCCGCGGAAAACACTGACCAGAAGGATACGAGAAGTCCGATAGTGACCTGAACAGTGCTCATCTTGCGAACTCTTTGCCGGTAAAAAAACGAGAGAATTTCTTTAAGGACCATCGGGCTGCGCCAATTTGACATTACTTGAAGGGGTTTCCGTCTCGTCTGTAAGTTTCTTCTTCTCTGACTAACACTCAAATCAGTTTAGAATGTTGTCAATGGTCGGTCGAGAAATATGCACCGGAAGCTGGAATCAGCGAAGCTATTTCCGTGAAGGTCCGCAGTCCTTCAATCGCACAGACACGGCAAACCCCGTGCAAACTTCCTTCTCTCGTCAACGGGCAAGGGATTCGAGTCGGACACGATCGGCAAGCGAGTGTCAGTTGTACAACTGCATCCAGGTGAGGCCGGGGCCTGCGGAGTACGACCACGTTCTTGTCGTGATGTAGTGGCTCGCCTTCAGCCTGACGCGGATGTACTGGATTGGCGTTTGTGGCAGGGCGTGGACATGCGCGCCGTCTTCGCCGCAGATGCCTCGTTTCTCGCCGACTTTGGTCCAGTTCTTCCCGTCGAGAGATACTTCCACGACGTAATCTGTTCGGCGGAAGCGCGTGAGGCCATAGTGGGGCTTCACGCTGTGCGATTCCCAATAGAACAGGCCCCGTAGAGCGACCTTCTTGCAGACCTGGGGAGAAGCCAGCTTGACGATCCCACCATTTCCCAGGCACGAGTTGTCCAGGCGCTTGAAGAAGTTGCGATTGTTGATGCCCTTCTCTCTCCTGTAGAACCCGGTGACCTGGCAGACCTCGTTGCCGGCCGCGCCGAGAAACACTTTGGGGTCTTCCTCTTCGACCCATCGACCGTCCGGCGGGATCACGGGCGAGTCTCCCGGCCCTATCTCGACCTCGTTGGGTGGCACGAGGGGGAGTCTCCCGCGGTCGCGCCAGAGAGCCAGGTCCCGTTCCTCCGGTGCGATGCCGGTGATGGCGAAGAGAACCTCTTTACGTGACGATTGGCGCCCCGGTGGGTAACGGATGGAGACGGACTCAATGGCCAGTTCCGGGTACGGATTCACCCACTCGTGCATGGTGACTTTGACGGGGTCACCGCAGCCTGTTGTTCCCAGCCATGCGGGACGGAAGAAAAGAGAATACAGCTCCGTCAGTTGGTGCCTGGCTTTTTTGAAGTTGGCGTGCGGGTCATCCGGTGCGCGGGAGGACTCTCCGGGTGGGTAGAGGCCGTAGCAGGAGTAGTGCTTTGAGCCGTTGCCCATTGCGTCCAGCGGAACGGTCAGGAACTTGCCGCCTTCGTATGTAATCCGGTATCCGGGCAGGTGGCCTGTGCCAAGGTTGGTGCGCAGGAAGACCAGGCTGGCTGCCTTCCGAAGGATCGATATCTCTTGCGAGCGCCCAGGAAAGCTGAGCCGGGGGTTGCTGGCCTGCCGGGCCGTCACCACGATGGACTCGCCACCGTTTGTCTTCGGGTCGATCACGTGAAAGGGCACCTCCTCGAAGGTCACCTCACCCGTCGGCAGCCGGCGCAGATCATTATTCGGACCCCAGTCCAGCCAGTCCTTACCGTCACCGGGAACGGGATCGATGTGTGATCCGTTGCACGCGTCTCTCAGGTCAATCTTGAAGAACTCCTTCCGGACGCCGTCTCGCCAGGATGGGAGCTCGCGCTCGAGAGCGAGCTCACCCAGTCGCTGTTGAGCGTGCCCGACTTTCAGGGCCCACTCGAGCGACTGGACCGGCGGGCTGTCGGGATTCCACGCCTGACACATGAAAGGGATGATGGCGCCACCATCGACGCTCCGCATGCCTCGGCAGAGCTGCCCTGTGAGGACCTGATCAGCCGGCCCGGCCGCTCCCCAGACGGTGTTCCAGACACCCCAGGTCCGCTTCCCGGGGGGGGCCTTGTACGCTTCGTTTATTCTGCCCCGGTTCTGGAAGGGGAAGCTCGATTGCAGATAGGTGACTCGGTCAAACCGCCTCACGGCCTCCTCCGGATTGGACGACTCGTGGTCGAGGAATCCTCGCCAGGAATAGATGTGGATGTCTTCGGGGATTCGGTCGTAGGCCTTGTACATGTCATAGTATTCGCCGTTGCCACCCTCGAAATTGCCGACCAGCATCGTATCGAGCATGGCCATCTTGATATTCTGAACGCGGGAAAGGTCGTAGGCGCGCACGACCATCTCCGTGAAAAGCTCGTCGCCCGTCATCCGGCGGTCCAGGCACCGCCGATCAGCCAGCCACCGGGAACCGCCGCCCGAGCCGGCCCCGCCGCCGTCCATCTCATCGGTGTTGATGTTCACTTCCTGTGCTCCGACCACGTGCGCGCCGTTTCGGGCGCTGCGCTCGTAAAACTCGTACCGCTGGAAGTGGGACGGGCAGGCATTGATGCGGAAATGCCCTGCCGGGCCGGAGCCCACGTGGTACCAGTTCTCGTCATCGTCCATTTCGATTGGGCTGCCGCCGCTGTGTGAGGCCCAAACGCCGGGAGCGAACATGAAGCGGTCGTCGCGCATTCGAACGATGTCGGAGGGCCCCCGGCTCCCCCGTATCACGTTCACTTTGAGCCGCGCCAGAGCCCGGATGAGGGCCGGCGTCGCGTAGCCCGGCCCTCGAATGTCCATCAGACGCCAGGGAATGTAAGGCCAGTCTCGTACCTCGACGCTTCTGGCACTCACCGTCTCGTAGTCCTTTCGGACGAGGAGTTGGAGAAGTGTCTGGACCCCGTAGAACGTGCCGGCCTGATCGTAGCCACAGATAAGTATTCCGTTCGGTCTCGCGGAGAGGAAGTAGCCCTGGGCTCCGGGCCGATTGCCGCTGATCTTCCAGCCGCGCTCCCTGGCGAGCCGAGCCGCCAGGCCGTCGGAGGTAACGGCTGCATCTCCCAGCACAATGGCGCCTCGGCCCGCGTCTGAGGCTTCCTCTCCTTTTTCGATACTCAGGCCGAGACGGATGCCGAACATCCTCCTGACTTCACTCTCCAGCTCTCTCGCTATCGCCTCCCCGCGCCCGTCGTTCCGGTAGAGAACGGGGGTGCCATCCTTCACGATGAACTCGCCTTCGCCCCATTCAACTTCCTGCGGGGTGGGCATCAGTACCGGGCCTTTCAGTTTACGGAACTGCTGATACTTCTCCTCCGGCACGACGAGGCCGCCCTTCCAGCGGAATCGTTGAATCCCGGCCCGGTCTCCTTTTTCCTCGCCCCAGACACGGACGAAGTAGAGCCCGTGACCGTATTTGCCCATCGGGTCGAACTCGATCTTGACGAACCGGCCTACGGAGTTGATTCCGCGCAGTCTGCCGTAGAGGACGGCACCCGGTGGATTCACCACGCCTGCGCCGCGGAGCTTGCGAGCCAGAATGAAATGGTCTGACCCCTCTGCTTTGATGCTCACGGTCAGGTTGTTGATGATCGCCAGAGGGAGCAGCTCCACACTGCGGATGTAAAACTCCCGGCCAAGGTCGAAGATGATGTCATGCGATTTGTAGAGTGAGCGGCTTCCGCCTGAAGGGCGAGGATGGCTCCATTCGACCTTGGTCTGCTGCAGTTCCAGGTTGGTCAACGACCCCTCGGTTGCCGGAATCCAACCCGTGGTCCCGCCCGCATCCGGCAGGCCGTTAACCCAGCCATGGCTCCACCGCTTCTTGAAGGGGAATCGCTCCTGGTCAGTGCCTGGGTTGCGATAGGTGTACTTCACGCCCTGAAGCGATTCCGTATCAATGTTCAGATCCGGGCGAGGGCAGTTCCCGGTCAGGCAAGTGGCACCCGTGGGAGCGCCATAAATTTGCTGTTCGATCGACACTTCGTCGATAGCAGCCGTCACCGGCCCTCCGATTGCCCTGAAGAACATCGTGCCTTCCCGCTGATGAGGCTCCGCAAAAAAGTCCAACTGGTGTGTCTCCCACTCACCGGTCCCGTTGATTTCCCGCTGAATGAAGGGCCGGTCCACGCCTATGGTGATCTTGCCGTCCCCTTCGATCTTCTTCAGCCGCACCGACATCTGGTAGCCCACGTTTGGCAAGACACCGAACTTCTGAGTTATCTGGATGCCCTCGCCAGCTTTGTCCCCCTTAGCGGTGAGCTTCGCAAAGCCGGCTTTCTCGTCAAAGACCAGGCCGCCTTCAGTGAGGCCACCGGTTCTGCTGACCTTCCAGTGCTCGGGCCGATTCGTGCCCGGCCGGACCTCATTCATTTTGCCGTTGTGCAGCGCATTCCGGTCCTCAAAGACAATGGTCCCAGTGGGGAAGGGAATGTGGTTGGTCGTCGGGGTGGGGTTAAAGGTCCACGACGTGCCCATCCGGTCGGCCTCCCTGCCGAATTTTGGGCCAAACCGCATGATCCGCATCCCCCAGACCTCTCCCCGCCGGGGAGGCCCTTCGTACCGGTAATCGACCTTGTCTGTGTTGTCGGTGTTGAAGCCTTTGTAGGGAAAAGCCAGCTCGACGAGCCACCTCTTGGCGCCGAACCCGCCGGCAAGTCTGTACCGGGTGCCGATGAACGCGACGGGCGGCGGGAAGAGCCCGTCGTAGCAGACTTCCGGATAGATGTTGTAGATGAACTGGAACACCTGGCCGGTCCCGCCCACACCGCCCAGTTCAATGAAATGCTCGATGCAGTCCCCATGGCCGGCCGTCTGCCATGACCTTCTTCCAGCCGGGAAGTGAGATCGCATCTGCACGCCCTTCAAGCTTGGATCCTCATTGACTATGGCCATGTACAGGTTCTTGTCGTCATGGCAGACATAGGCCACCGTCTGTTTTCGGGCCGCAGTCTTCTGCATCCTTTGGGAGAAAGCGCTCTTCGTGTGATCGGCCACCCGCCAGCACGGGTCCTCGAGCGCACCATCGAGAAGTGGTGGCACATCGATCTTGCGGGAGACGAGTGTCTTGAATTCGTTGAGCGGCGTCTCGATGTAAACGCGGTTGAACTTTGTCCGGAATCGGAAGGAGGTGTGCTCGACAAAGTCGTCCGCTATCCGCTCTTCATAGACATCCTCCTCTGCGCAGACGGCGGAGAAGGCAACCACCGTGATAGCGAAGCATCTCACGAAGAGGGAACTCTTCGCTGCCAGACGCCATGGGTGTCCGAGGGAATCGAACATGAGAACCGATCTCCGCTTTGCGCGGCGTTCTGCTACAGGATTTGGGATTCGTTTCGTGCCTGAATCGTACTGCAAAAAAGTAAGCGCTCAGCTCTGAGCAAGTCGCTGCGGACCGTACCACTCCTCTCGCAAGGCGGCAATCTCCTCCGCCAATACCACTGTCCTGGAAGAATGACTCCTCCGTGAATCGTGCGGCAACTTTCTTACGCCGAACGTTGAAGATTCGGAAAGTGCGTCTGTTCTGGGACTAAGGCAAGTAGTACCCCACCCATGTGCCGCCTCCGAAGGTTGTGACATAGATGATTTCTTCGTCGTCCGGATCCACGGTCACGTGCGTGGTACGGAAGTGAGGGACTTTCATGAATTTCCAGGTCCTGCCGCCATCCTGGCTGCACCAGAGCCCGGCACCTGTGCAGGCATAGACGATGTTGGGCCTGGTCGGATGGATGTCCACGGAGTATACATGGAGGACACTGTTGCCGGTGGCCTTGCCATCGAGAACCTGTTTCCAGCTCTTGCCTCTATCTGTGGTCTTGTAGACGCCTCCCTGCCTGAACTTCGGCGCTGTAGATGCAGCGAGATAGATCGTGCCTGCATCCTCAGTATGGAAGGCAAAGCCCTTTTGCCAACGCAGGTCGAGGGACCTGGCAACATCGGACCACGTCTTTCCATCATCAGAAGAACGCCACAGACCGCCGGCCTGGAAAAAATCATATTTCTTCTTGATGCCTGAGATTGAAACGTAGATCTCCCCGGTCCTTGGGTGAACCTTGACGCGCAGGAAGTGCTTGTTTTTCGGATACCCCAGTCCTTCCACCTTCGTCCAGTTCTGGCCGGAGTCGTTCGATCGGTAAAGACCATCCCCATAAAAAGTGGCCCAGAAGACCAGTTGCCCTTTTTTAGACCGTACCCTGTCAAGCTCCAGGTACGTGCACGGCTTGTTGGGGAACCCCTTGCCAAGGGTGTTCCAGGTGTCGCAGCGGTCGTCGGAGTAGACCGGCCTGCCGCCTTCATAGGGCCGGTCATTTACAAACCCCCAGCCAGGTATGTCGTGAACTCGACTGGCCGCGCCGTAGACTCGTCCGGGCTTGTCCGGGTCAAACTGAATCGCATAGGTGCTGTTGGCCGGAGGCGAGCTCGCCCAACTCCTGCCGCCGTCGATCGAGCGCAGAAATCCAAAATCGGTGTAACAGATATACTGGTACTTCCGGTCAAAGGGATCGAAGCGATACTGCCACGCGGAGGTCATTGTCAGGCCTCGCGTCTGACAGAAAAAGTCCTTGCTTCCCTGGTCAATCCGGCCAACGTCGTCGTTGTACATCTGTTTCCATGTGTCACCGCTGTCAGTGCTCAGGAACAGGTCGCTCATGGAGCTCACAATAACCCGCCTGGTATCAAACCGATCCACCGCGAGGTTCAGACGGCCCAACCCCCACTTATGACGGCCGCAGAACTCCGAGTCTTTTATGCCAGGAGCAAATCCCTTGCGAGCATAGCACACCCGTTTCCAGCTCCTGCCTGAATCATTCGAGCGCCACAACTCCTCGCCGCGATTGGCCGCGCGGTTGACAAAGACGACCCTGGTCTGATTGACAGCCATCCTGACCAAGGTACGGGCTCTTGAAGGAGCGCCGCGAATCTCGCTCTTGTTCCAGGTTCGCCCCCAGTCCCTCGTATCAAGCAGTGTGCTCTTGTCATCAAGCAGGGCGAACAGCACCATCGTATCGCCCTCTCGACCGGCCGTTATGCAGGTGATTTGCCGGCCGCCGGCTTCCCTGGGTGAAATGTCGGCCCAGGTACTTCCCAGGTCTTTGCTGATTTTGAATGATTTATCGCCGGCGAGAAAAAGGGTGTTGCCGAGCGAAGCGACTTCAACAACTTTCTCAGAAAAGGATTGTCGCCAGCTCTGGCCGGCGTCCCTTGAAAGCCACAATCCATGGTCGGTGCCAACGGCCAGCAATTCACTGTCAACACCGACGGTCTCAAATGCTCGGATCGCATCCTCTTTCGGCCACGGAAACTCTCTGAGGATCTTCCAGGTTTCACCTTTATCAGAGCTGACGCTTATTCCGGCGCCCTTGAGATAGATGTTCTGCTTGTCAAAAGCCGGGATGCCGCTCGCTCCGGCAATGTCATAGAAAGGGATGGTTCTCCAACTCTTACCTCCATCCCTGGAAATGTAGCTGCACCCCATGTCACAATCTGTGTACATGAAGTCCTTATCATAGGGCGACATTGCGGGACCATTCATATACCCGCCGCCACCGATGCCGATGTTTGTGAATGGATCTCCTCTGCGCGGCTTAACCGCTAGCGCCTGCCCGGACGCCGCAGCAGCGGCGGATCGGGTGAGCCGCACGTTGTCCAGATACAGGACCCGCGGTGGATCGGACTTGACCGTCGTGTGGAACCAGAACTGTTTCACGTCCGCCAAGTCCATCTTGTTTCCAACCTTCCCCAGATCGAAGATGGCCTTGTGAGCGCCTTCCGGGATCTTGTAGTTCCAGTTGTCATAGCCTTTGCCCTTGCCGTCCTTCAGGCGAACGGCCAGGACGACGGTCTTACCGGGGTTGAAGAAATCGAGGCGTAGATGATCGTATTTCGACCAATCCCGGGGAAGCCCTGTCCAGGCTCCAGCAACGACGGTTTTGCCGAGCGTGATCTTGCCGCACTTCTTGCCGTGGGTGACGTGCTCGTCGGACAGTGCAATGTGGTCCGCCTTTCCCCACAGGCGAAGGTTGGCTGGTTCCTCGAAGCTACAGAGAATCTCTTCCTCGGCCCAGGACTTTCCCCCAGCGGATACAGACACACACGACGCGATAATCGCAACAACGAGGGGACGAGTGGTCATCATGAGTTGTTCCTGATTCCTGTACGAGTGGCTCAAGCCACCTTCGACGCAAAGCTCATCGTCTAAAGAGAAAGCCCATTGGCCATCTGAACGGCGTGGACGATTGCTGAGAGCCATTTGTATCTGATGTACCGGTGAACTAAACACGACGCCATAAGAAATAGCGCATCCAATTGGGGTTAGCCCGTCAGTAACGGTTCCGTTTCAGGGGCGAAGCCCCGGGCTGTTTGCCTAGCCCAGCCCAACGGGCTGGGTGACAGGTACAAAGATCTGAAAAGGGGCAACGCCCCGGCCATTTATAGGGAGGCCATTCATTGGGGCAATTGGCCGGGGCGTTGCCCCTAAGGATGATCTGCCCGAAAACCCAGCCCGTTGGGCTGGGCTAGGCAAACGGCCCGGGGCTTTGCCCCTGAAAATTGTCATTCAAATCCGTAAGATTGCCCTCGTCTCGGCTTACTAGATTCACCTTCCTCTGCTCCGGTGTTTGAAACCACCGGCTACTTGCCTGTGCCCCTCCGGGGCAGAGAATGCGCAATGACTTAAGACGGCCTGTTCAGAAGAATGTCACCCTGAAGGTCAAAGAATTGAATCATCATTATCGGTCGAGATTGCGGTAAGGGGCAGTACAACCGCTCGAACCAATTGTTACCGCTTGATGGTGTGAATTCGTTCCGCAGCAAGGTCCCACTGAGCTTGAGTGCGTCGAGTGCATCGTGAGCTGCTGTTTCTGCATCAGTTAAATGAACGGCTTGTTACATTGAGGAATCTAATGATGAACAGACTTCAAGAAACGTATCAACACTACCTCAGTCTTCGGGAGGAACTGTCTCGATGGTTGCGACACAGCCTTCAGGTCGACGGGCCGAGCAGACATGGCGGCGGGGAGGATGAGGCAAACTACTCGCTTGCCTGGTTTCCGCACCAGTTGATCACCGGCGATGAGTGCATCCAGGAACGGTTCCAGAGTCTGCTAGCCGATTTAAGTAACTGGGTGGAGACCGAGGGTCTTCACGGGTACGAGCCAGTGGCGGAAGCGCATCATGGGACTGAACCATTCCTGCTCTTCCTGCCACGCTACCAGGGGATGTTTCCGCATGACGAGCTGGCCGCAAAGCTGATCGAGGATGCGGCCCATCACATAGGCAACTGGGTCGAGGAAATTCCGGCGTGGTACGACTACGAGAAGGACACGTTTTTCGGCTACCAGATTGGAACCCGTGTCGTGAGTGACGAGCCCCGGTTCGCATTCGAACTGGCGGAGCATTTCCGTTTCATTCATATCGCCCTCGCCGCTCATCGGGTGACGGGTGAGGACCGATACCTTGATTGGTCTCTTCGATACGGGCGGAAGAGAGCCGAACGATTGCTTGCCGCTGGCGACCAGCCGCTGCCGCTGATTTGGGGCCGCGATGGAAATGGTCTTTACGAGAAAGACCTGAAATCCAGGGAACAGCAGTCGATGTCCGCGAACAGCCATCATGAGAAAGGAAACGTGTTGGCTGGAGTAGAGAATCTGCTGGCATCGGGCGCGGTTAATGCACTTGGCGACCTGTTCCTCCTGTCGGGCGATGAAATCTTTCGGGATGCCGCGTTGAAGATCGTGGAGCCACTGGTCGACGAACTGCTGGATCCATACGTCGATCCTGGAGCGGCGGCGTTGAGCTATTATCGCTGGACGTTTCAGGACGATTCCCTGGATGCGAGAATGCGGGAGATAGTCAGTCAGATGCCTGTTGAGTGCGAAGAGCCGCTGGCGATGGTTTTTCCGCAGGAATACAAGATTCGCGGCGGAGGAGTGGGAAAGAGGGCGGACATGATTCGGTGGGGTCATTGGAGTGAGGATGGTTCGGTAGTGCCAACCCAAGAGCCTTCTACTGCAACACATGCCCTGGCCTATCAGTTGACGGGCGAGGTCAGTCATGCCTGCCGCGCGTTCAAGGCGGCATCAACCAGACTCATGATGGCCAGGCGCGTTCTGCGGGGTGGCCGGGAGCATGCGGATATGGGAGGCGCGATCTGCTCTGTGGCCGCCGGGCATGGACGAAACTGGGGGCAGGGCGCGGTGACCGGTTGCTACGGCTCGCTGGTACTGGGTACCAGAGAAATTCAGAGCAAGGTCGTACCGTTGCTGGAAGTACAGGACAACGAAGGAAAGTGCAGGCTGCCTGAAGAGATACTATCGCTCGTTTCGCCTGATAAGGACATGCTGCTTTACAACGGCGGAGAGGAAAAGGCCCGCTTCAAGTGGCGCTGGCAGGGGGAAGAAGATTGGCGGCAAGAAGAAATCACACCAGGCGATCAAACTCGCGTATCGGTCAACGAATAGATTGCTGGCAAGTCGCTTCACTTGTTCATCCAGAGCCCTGCCCGCCTCAGAAAGACCAGCAAAACAGAGGGCCAATTTCCCTTAAAGCCACTTGGTAAAAAACTCCACCATTTTCGAGGGCACGACTTCGTGTCCGGAGTCGTGCAGCACCATCTCCGCCCGGTCACTGATGCCAAGTTTCTCGTAATGCGATTTAGATCGTTCCCATTCTTCGAGCACGAACGGCCACCAGGCGATTCCATCGGCCTTGCCTGTCTGCGACATGAATGGCCGCGGGCAAATGAGCGACACGAGATCGCTGTCTGAGAATTCGGGCATCCATCCCGGAATGAAAGCGTGCTCTTCCGAAGTGGTCAGAAAACACGAATAGCGGGGATCGATGATCACCATCTTTTTGCGCCGATGGTTGAACCACGCCGCGGAGCAGGCAGCCTTGATCCGATCGACGACCGGTGTGCAGAGCAAGGTGGCCGCTCCGCCAAGGCTGAGACCGGACATCCCCAGTCTTGAGGCGTCCATGTCGTCGCGAGTCTCCAGGTAATCGATCAGTCTTTCCAACTTGAAGCATTCCAGCCCGTAGAGCGTGCCGCCGGCGAGATGCGCGATGCGTTCCAACCTGTTTCGGGCAGGGGCGCCCAATCGATTGACCGGGGCCACGACCGCGAAGCCCGCCTTCAAGAGCACAGTTCCATAATCTCCGTAGGCGCCCGATTTATCGAGGTGTCCGAATATATGGAAGGGGGAACTGCCGATGCCGTGCTGGCAGATCACCACTGGCGTTTGCCCCGAAGAATTCGAAGGCGTGGCCACGACAGCGAGGCTGTGAACGCCGGGCAGAAACTCGAACTTGACCCATTCCGCCTGGAAGTCATCGCCTTCATGAAAACATCTCGTGTGCTCTTCTGTTTCGCTGACAGCGTCTTCATCAAACCGGCCGAGGATATCCTGCCAGAGCGCACGATGCGGCTGGACAGATTCGTTGTAGGCCTCGATGGAACTGTAATCGCGCGCCCAGGTTGTCGATTCAGCACAGCACCGCCCGACCAGGTAGGTTTCCAACTCATTGCCGTACGTACGCTGGAAGTCGTTAACCTCCAGTTGGAGTCTTTCCGATGATTTGTTTGAAACGTCTTGGTCGAAGAAGTCCATTCGATGATCCTCGTGTGTTGTGTAGCCATGGTAAGGTCGTGATTCGGTTTTTCGATTATTTTCCTGGTGCATTCTCCAAGACAACCATCCTCGATCAGTCCGAACAACAACCAGGTCCAATTCCCCTTCATCTTCTTGCGCAGGTTCCTTTGATGGCCTGTTGACTATCTAACTTCACGCGCCTGTACGTGGTGCGTGAGAAACAGGAGTGTATCGGCCATTCGGACACCATGGACAGACGAACGGCATGGGGCCGCTTTCAAACTGTGGCTTCTCTGGTGCCTGGTAGTGGATCTCCAATTCGGGCGTCTCGATCCGCTCGTGAGCAGCCGCGCGTGAGTTCATCAGGGCAGACAGTGCCCCGGTTGTCAGTAGAGTTCTCTCGACTGGATAGCTCGGTTTGCCGGTCTGGAACAGCTTCTCAATGTGGTGAACCTGAATCCCGTGATAGGCCGACTGCGGCGGCCCTCCGAGAAAGAAAAGGGTTGAGGCAATCTCTCCATTCTTCTGGCGAGCTGCAAAAGTGAAATCATTGATGTGATGGTCCAGGTAAACACACGCGGCCCGAAAGCCATCCCGATACTCCACGAGGAGCACTGCGGGGGATTCGACCGCTTCCTCCAGGGAGATTTCCGATGCAGACGGTCTGGCCGCGTATGCGTCCTCCAGTTCCTCCGGTGACCATGAGCTCCGCGCCTCAACGATCGAGCGCGGCAGACGCCGTTGGAGCGCGGCATTCAATAATTCCCGCGACCATCGCCCCTCCTCTGCTGCCTGCCATACCTCGTCACCTTCCAGGCACTGCACGGCTGCAATTCCGGTTTCTGCGTCCTTCCGGCGCTCGACCATGCACTGCAGGGCTTCCAACGCGTGAATGCCGTACGCCTCCACGTGACCACAGTAAACGACAACAGCTTCCTCCAACTCGATGCCCCGCGGGAATTCGAGCGCGGGCAGACGCCACGTTACGGGCAGTGAAGACCCGGCCAGCATGGGAAAGCCCAAAGCGCGATGCTGGTCGTACATCCATTTTGCTTTCGACCAATCGTAGGAGAGGTGTTTATCGACGAACACCGGTGCGCTCCGTCGGCTGGTTTGGAAGACGCTTACAACTTCCTGGAAGAACTCGTATCTCGGATACAGGATCTGTCCCTTGTCGTTCGTCGGATAATCTCCGTTCTCACAGACGAGAAGGACATTATCTACGGCCAGTTCTTCGCTCCCCAGTGTGAGAGCAGATTTGATATCCGGCCAGATATCGAAGCCGTACTCTTGCGAGCGTGTTTCGCTGATGTCCTCCGGATGGGCTGTATCGACGTACATGGAAACCACTCGGAACGGCGGGTAGTGCATCCGTCCGTTGTATTCATAGCCCATCAGGAATCTGTCCACCGTATGCTGCGAATGGGATCGGGGATGGTAAGTGCTGCACAGGGCCGCTACGGTCGGCAGATTCTCTCCGGCGCGAGGTTCCGATTCGAATCGCTGGGATGCCGGCTTCACTTGATACTGCTTATTGGAATTCGGTAGATGCGGCTGTTGGCGCGGTCTGCCACGTGGAGGACGCCCGATGGAGACAGGATTACTGCTGAAATGTTCCGCATCTGGCCCGGGCCGTACCCTGTCGCGCCGAACTCTCCCCTGTACCTTCCTTCGCTATCGATCCGCACGATCCGGTCATCCTTGCTGTCCAGTACGAGAAACGTGCCATCTTTCGCGATGGCCACATCCGAGAAGTGAACGAGTTTCCGGTCCGGCGCCCAGGTCCAACTGAGTTTGCCCTTGAGATTCAGAATGTGCGTGGTGCCCTTCATGAAATCTCTGGCCGGCCTTCCATCTGGCTTGAGCTTCACGATGCCCTGGTATCCCGCCAGCCAGTAAATGTGGCCAGCGGCATCGACTGTAATCTTGTTCGCTACGGCGAGCCGTTTGCCGTCGAGCTCTAGGAACACCCACCCATTGGAGCCAAAATCCTTGACCGGCTCCAGTTCAGACGTGAGCTTCCAGAGCTTAGTGCAGTATTGGCCGTCGAACTTCCCGTACTCGGCCAGGTAGAGGCCGCCTGGTACCGATGCGATTCCCCGAACGGAACCTTTCAGGAAGTCTCGTCCTCTTTCCCAGAGAATCTTTCCATCAGGCGAAAGCTTGGTCACGATGGGGTACGACATGTTGCCAACGTAGAGATTGCCGGTCCCATCGATCGTGATGCAACAGTTGTAGCGACGCTTTGTTCGCGCCACCCACTCGACGTTCCCGCCGGGCGTAAGCTTCTGCACTTTCGTGTCACTGAAATCGCAGACGAAAAGGTTGTCCTGCCCGTCGGCACAGAGGTCTATCGGACAGGCAAACTGCCCATCTTTCAGTCCGTCAGCCCCAAGGTCGGCCTCCCCTTTGAAATCGGGCAGCGGCTCGAACTTCCGGTCGTATTTTGTCAGGCCCTTCACAGTCGCGACAAAAACGTTTTCATCTGAGTCGAATTCGATATCGATGGGATAGGGATGCTTTGGCAGGAACTCGCCGGATTTCTGATACCCATCCTTTTGCTTCTCAAAAATAATGATTCGATTTGAGACGCCAACGTAGATTCTCCCCTTGCGATCCATGCCGAGTCCGGAATACAGGGCTGCCTTGCCGGGAATGTCCAGAGCTTCGAGCCTGTTTGCATTGAGATGGTAGAGATAGATTCGTCTGAGGGCGCTGTCCAGGATTGCCAGAATCTCGCCGTTGAACTTGATGTGCCTCGCCTGCTTCAACTTTATTTCGCCGGGCAAACGAGACGTTTGGAGAAGTCGACCTTCTCTGTCATATCTCTCGATGAGATTGGGGCCGACCAGGAGCCATACCTCGCCGTTGTTGCTGACAGCAATGCTCCGTACGTCCTTTCCTTTGGCCAGGGAGCATTTCGTGCCGTTGG
>Ga0187827_10002357_pt1 | contig 25991 bp, 23 predicted proteins | sample ETNtaG_39_FD_167969 | JGI IMG/M metagenome (GOLD analysis project Ga0187827, IMG submission 167969) | Marine microbial and viral communities from oxygen minimum zone, Eastern Pacific Ocean - ETNP2014_SV_150_PacBio MetaG (Illumina Assembly) | ecosystem: Environmental > Aquatic > Marine > Hypoxic... | reverse complement strand
GAGGAGAAATTGATATGGCAATTGCTCATAATAGAAGTTGTTTATTAAAAGAAAAAGATATTTTATTATTGAGAGGTTACAGAAAACCAGATGAATTGGAAATAATAAAAGAGTAATTTTATTTTTTCTGTTTATTATTTTCTTATTTTTCAAACTTTTATTGATATAATTATGATTATTCTTTTAAGATCTAATTTGTTTGATGATCTTTGTTTTTCAAAAAACAAAATATCATTTTATACTTCCTTAGTTAAGTTGGCGCGATAGCATTTTTTTGTATTAGGTGATTGGTTTGAAATATGAATGTCCCAAATGCAATAAACAATATGATGGGAATTACATAGCGAAGAACAGGTACTGTGAAGATTGCCAGATGCGGCTTGTTCAAATTAGAGAATCTCCACCTAAACTAAAGGTTAAGCTGCGGAACAATAAAGATCTTGAAATTAGTGTTTTTGATGTTTGGTCTTTCTTTAAGGCGTTAGATAAAGCAAAACCAATGTTTGGTTATAGAGAATTTCAGGTTACGCGTGTTGTTAAAAACTCGGTTTTTATCTTGGCAAAAGATGGACATGAACAACCAATTTCTTATGCTGATTTTCTTAATATTTGGCGTGAATACGTTAAGATTAGGTCAGAAAAAATAACTAATTACGAGGAGATATCAAGTAATGCATTATGTATTTTGAATGTGATTATGATGTTTCTTGAAAGTAAATTGGTTAAAAAATATCATAATAGTTTCAATCCATTTGAGGAAGTAAATGAAGAAAAAGGGAAGGGGATAATTTACCCAAAGATTGTTGAGGTGTTGATTAAGAGAGATGAGACTCTTTTAGTTGAGAATTTTGAGTTTGATCCGTTAACTGAAAATCAGGAAGCAGATAATCTAATTTCAGATATTGATAAACATCCTCATGCATTTGTTCTTGCATCCATATTGGATCGTGAAATAGGTACTGATAATGTGTGGGAGATTCTTTACAAGTTTATGAAGAGACTTGGTTCTTTTGAGTTTGAAGATATTCAAAAATTGTCGTTGGAAGATGTAACGAAACTGATGTCTAACCCGGTACCTCTTCACATGTATTCAAATGCAATGGCTAAAGTTCTCTTTCTTGGGGTTCAACATATTCAGGAAAGATATTCTGGAAAAGTTTCCGGAATATGGGCTGAAACTCCGAGTAGCATGACTCTTGTTAATCGATTTAACCTTTTTTCTGGTGTGAATCGTAAAAGTGCGGTTAAGGCTGTATCTGTCTTGGTTCGTCGATTCAAGATCCCAGTAAAAGATAAGATCGCTATTGATATTTCTGTTGACAACAATGTCAAGAGAGTTTTCCAGAGACTCGGATTAATATCGAAAATTGCTTCTGATGATGCAATCGTAAAGAAAGCTCAGGAGCTTTATCCTCCTTACCCAGGTGTATTTGATGATCCAATCAGGGAAATTGGAGGAAAATGGTGCAAACCTATAGGTCCGGATTGTACTGGTTGCTATATGATGAAGTATTGTCCCAAACTTTTTTGATATTTCTTTTTTGTTTTAGGACACTTCAAACATATCAGTCTCAAAACGTTCTTTTATTGTAATTGTGTATTCACTGAAAAATATTTTCTTGGAGATAATCTTTATAGTGATATTGGTCATTGACCTTTCATTTGTGTCAATAAAAATTTCTGCTTATAATAAGATGCAGAGGGCATACTAGTATAATATGATATTTTTTCTTATTCTTCTGATGAAGATTTTTTTGTTTTTGTCTCAGCATATTCTGGGTCTATCTTAGAGGCTTCATCGTAACATGTTATTGCTTCGTCTAGTTTTCCTAGTTTACCAAGTGCGATTCCTTTGTTGTTTAATGCATCAATATCTTTTGGATCTATTTTTAATACTTCGTTATAGCATATTATTGCTTCTTCGAACTTTCCTTTCTTATAGAGGTCATATCCTTGTTTGAAAATATCCTTTTTGTTGTTGGAACCCAATTGCTATCATAACTACCTAATAATTAATAAAGTATTTTCCATTCTTGGCTTGAAACCAATGGGGGATGGGACTCTGATGCATCATACTTCAACTACTTCATGTAATTGATTAAGGATCTGATTTTGGATGCTGGGATAACTACAATTATTGGAAGTTAGTTTTATGAGCGCATAGTAATGGATTCTGGAGAATAAGGTCTCATTATTTCTAATAAAAAAATTAGTTCTATTAGTCGGTGTATCTGCAGATTTCCCCCGTTTTTATTGGGAACTGCACCGTAATCAACTCGACCAGTTTAGAAAAATTAGGGGCATTTATATTATCCATAAAGGAAGAATAGAATCCACAGTAGTAGAAATATAATACCCCATCTAATATGCTTTATAATTGGGCAATAGAGTCAAGATAACTCTAATCGTAACTGTGGCGTTGAGTGTAGGTGTAGTGTTAGGCTTCTTTATGGCATCTAATATTCTTGAGCCGGGTTCAAAATATGAAGAGTTCACCAGGTCTGGGGAGAGCCATACGCTGCCGGTTGATCTTATGGTTGTTCTTGATAGATTTACTTTGGTGAATAAGGCTACGGGTCAGACGTTGGAGAAGTTCATGATGTTGGGTGGAGCAGAAGGAGTCTATGAGATGGGTGGTGATGTCTTTGAGACGTATGTTTTGAGTTTCGAAGATAGATATGAGGGTGCTGAGGCGGATAACGATTTCCTAGATATTATGGTTGAGTTCAAACTGGTAAGAGGTGAAGGTTCTGTGACGGTTAGGATGGTTCAGCTCGGATTGGACACAATTGATGTATACCTTGATAGTGAACTTATTGGGAGCATGAGACCGGGCATAGAAGTTCAGGTCAAGACTTGAATCTGATAAATCAGGTCTAGATTATCCAGATTAATGCTCTTGGCAGGTATACTGATTATTGTATCAATAATTATAGGAGTAATAATAAAGCAAAGGTAGCAAATCCCATCAATCTAAGCTAAATCTAAAAAAGTTTGAACAAATCTGTAGATTTTCTAGAGTATACAGAGCTATCCGAAAAGATGGTGCCGTTGTAGCTTTAAAGATTCCGTTATTTTTTGATAAAAAATCCGGAAAAACATTTCTTAATGAAATCTCTGTTTGGCGAGAACTTAATCATCCAAACATTATCAAAGTATTTGATGTGAATATCGCTCCAATTCCCTATATTGAAACTGAATTCGCTGATGGGGGAACTCTTGAAGCCATATCAAAACCAATAACTGTTGAAGGCGCATCCTCACTTATACTAAAAATAGTGAGAGCAATAGAATATGCACATGGTGAGGGAAGAAGTCATCGAGACCTAAAACCAAAAAACATCCTATTAACAACCGACGAAGAACCAAAAATTACCGATTGGGGTTTAAGCAAAATTACAGCAATGTCAGTATCAGTTGGGATGCAAGATTATACACTGCTTTATGCAGCACCAGAACAAATTGATAGCAGCTTAGGAACGAGTGGCGAAAAAACCGATATTTACCAAATAGGTTTAATCTTTTACGAATTATTAACAGGACAAAAACCATTTGAAGCAGAAAGTAAAACCGAATTGATGTCAAAAATTATTCGAGAACACCCAAATAAACCATCACAAATAACACCTGGCGCAGCAGTCTTTGACGATTTAATCATTAAAAGTCTCTCAAAAGACACAGAATCCAGACCAACCATTATAGAATTAAAGCAAGAAATAATCAAAGTTATAAAAGGTTCATATGAAGATTCATTTCAAACAAGCAAATCAACAGGAAATACACAACAAGCTTTTCACTACTGCTCCGAACTTGCAATGCTTTACGCCAAAGATAACAAGCCAATAGAATCTATAAAATATTTTGGAGACATAAAACATTACACCCATAAAAAACACAGAAAAGAACTCGACGAGCTTGTAAACAAACTTGATTTCTGCGCAAAAAATGGAACCAGAGTAGACGAAGACACACTCAAGAAGATGGATCTAATCATACATAAAGTAAGAATAAGTGGTCTCACAACAACATAGTAATCTCAATAAATTGATAACTACATTATTAATATAAATCCTGTGTATTTTTTAGGATGAAAATGATATTGTTTTAGCATCATATCCACCTGCTTCAAACTTGAAATCTGAACCATCTTGGTTTGTATAAAACAGACTGACAAATAATATTGAACCAATAGCTATAACGATTACAATTGAAATTGGAAATATAATTTTAGTTACCTTTTTGAGAGGTTTTTCATTGGGTTCGGTTGTGCTTTCCTGAATTGTCATTAACCTATACCTGATATTGAGTTTGCACCCAATATAATATATGTAAATTTCCTTTTACTTCTTTTTCCATTCATTTCTACGTACTTTTTTCTTTTGAGGAAGTTTACATCTTTATTTAGAAATTTCCTTATATGAATAACTTGATAAATTAATGAGATAAAATGTTTATATCGTGATTATACTCATCGAAAAATCGATTTTTTGTCTTCTGTTGCAATAAAAGTAGAGGGCTTGGTTAAGGTCTATGGAGCAATCCAAGCAGTAGATAATATCTCATTTGAAATTAATGAAGGGGAAATCTTTGCCTTATTAGGGCCCAATGGAGCTGGAAAGACAACCACTTTAGAGATTCTGCAGTCGCTTCGAAAGGCAACAAAAGGAAGTGTCTATGTGTTAGGATATGATATATCCGATAATAAAAATGTTCAGAAACTTAAGAAAGAGTTCGGAGTACTCCCTCAAGATTTTAATGCAATCGATAAGCTTACAGTGAAAGAGAATCTATCTGTTATTGCAAAGATGTATGATAAGCATGTGAACCTTGACAAGTTGATTATGACTCTTAACCTTGAAGATAAATCAAATTCAAAATTCGAGGATCTTTCGGGAGGATTAAAGCAAAGACTTGGAATAGCAGGTGCTTTGGTAAATGATCCTAAGATGATCTTCCTTGATGAACCTACCACAGGACTTGATCCTAGAGCAAGGCGGGATGTTTGGCGAGTGATTGAGGGACTCAAGAAGGAAGGAAAAACTATCTTTCTAACTACTCACTATATGGATGAAGCTGAAATACTTGCAGATCGGGTAGCTATTATTCACAAAGGAAAAATTGTTGCAATCGGAGAAACGAAGACCCTACTTGAAAAAAGTGGAGGATGTAGAACAATGATTCTTGAAGATGTTCCAGAATCTATAACCAAAGAAATCAAGAATCGTTTTCCAAAAGCTACAATTGTAGGAACAGACGTGAGAATCCAAATCTTGAAGTTGAAAGAGGTGAATGAAATGATTTCATATTTAACAAAGAAGGGCATAGAGCAATCCCTCCAGATAACGAGACCATCATTAGAGAATGTGTTTCTGGGATTAACAGGAGTCCATTTGACAGAGGAAGGAGAATTGGCTTGAGAAAAATAATTGCTGTAGTCGATCTAACTCTTAGGAATTGGGTTCGAATAAGATCCGCTGTCTTCTTTTCTATTCTCTTTCCTCTGATACTGCTTTTAATATTCTCTACAGTTTTTGGAGGTGAAAATGACCCATCCTTTAGTCTCTTTGTCCAAAATCTGGATACTGATGAAGATGGTGTATCTTCGGATATGTCTAAAGTATTCTTGGAGATTCTGAATAGTACTGATGTGTTCAATATTTCTGAAATTCCTGCGAATGTTGATGCTAATTCCTTCGCTAAAGATGAGATTGGTCCACTAGGAGGAGTCTATAGAATATTGATAATTCCAGAGGGTTTTGGGTCAAACATAGTTTTGGGAGCAGTTGGAAATAGGATATCTGTTACACAGAGTACTATTCAGATGCTTCTTCAAGAAGAAATATCTCCAGGAGCGCCTATTCTTGGCCAACAAGAAAAAGAACAGATTGCTGCAGGAGGAGATGTTTTGGATAATATCGTCGGAGAGATTGCTTCGGAAAAAACGCATCTAGTTCTTATGTTTGATCCCTCTGACACTTCAGGACAAGTTGTATATTCTATACTGTTGTCAATTACTGATTCTTTCAACAATGGTCTTATTGGCGTTGGGGAGAGCATATCTTTTGATAGGGAATCTATATCCCAAGATACCTTTAGTGCTGTTGACTATTATCTTCCTGGGCTCATAGGTGCATTCATCATGAGTACAACTGTTATTGGTATAACTAGCCAAAATACAGAGTTTAGAAAAAGAGGAATAATCAAGCGTCTCTCTTTGACTCCACTATCTCGTTTAGAATGGATTGTTGGAAGCATCTTGGCTCAGACTGTTTTGGCATTTATTCTTACTTTGGTAATGTTTGCTGTTGGATGGGCTGTTCTTGGTGTAACTGCAGTTCCGAATCTTCTTGTTGTGGCTATGGTTATTGCAGGTGCGATTCAATTTTCTGGTCTTGGTATGCTGATTGCTGGTTTGATTAAAGATATTGAGAGTGCTAATGCAGCAAGTAATGCAATAGTCCTTCCCATGATGTTCCTTTCGGGTGTATTCTTCCCGTTAGATTCAGCACCTGAATTTATTCGTATCATTTCAAATCTGCTCCCGTTAAAATATCTCATTGATGGTCTTCGTTTCGGGCTTATCTCGGGATTTCCTGAGGGTGCAATCATATCCCTTGCAATAACTTTTGGGTTAGCGGTTGTATTCGTCATTATTGGATCAATTACAACCAAATGGCAAGAGGACTAATCATAACATTCTTCGACAAAAGCATAATATAGAACTATTATTCGCATATCTATATAGGAACAAGTATTACTCGGTTTTAGTTAATGTTTCTAACATCTCTTGATATTCACTTTTAGGTATTTCTCCTTTTGCATATCTCATACCATATCTGAGGATATTCTTATGCTAAGAGTTTCTTAAGAGGCTCCACATCATTTACAGGTCGCTTGCAAATATGATTCTGACACACGTATACTGTCGGTTTATTGTTTAAGGGTGATTTGTCTTCGAGCATCGGCATTATCTTTGTGAGTGTATCTTGTTCATCAGGAGAAAATGCAACGACTTTATTCGGGATAAGTGTCTGTCTTATCTCCCTAAGTATATCGTTAAACTCATCGGATTTGCCTGCGAGAACTATTTCTTTAGGTTGTCCGGTCAGAAAGTCTAAGGCACATAGCATCTGAGCGTAACGTTCAGGGTTTAACTCCAGACCATCCCAAAAGGCTAGAACAGTTTTCTTCGAGAGTGAACGCATTTTATCATCTGAGGTGAATTCACTAATCTTGGCCAGATTTAGAGATGCTACCCCGTTTCCGGATAGAGTTGCACCGTTGTGTGCATCTTTTACCCGTGCGATGAGGTCTGTTTTACCCTGCTTAGTGGAATAAAATCCACCACCATCTTTGTCCAAGAAGCGATCTATCATTACTCCATTCAACTTTAGAGCCGCTTCAAGTCTTGATACGTCAAAGTTTGACTCATAGAGGTCAATCAGGCCCATAATCATGAAGGCATAGTCTTCAAGTAATCCATCTACTGCTGCTTCTCCATCTCTCCATCTTCGAAAAAGCTCTTCTCCGTTCAGCAAATTATTGAGAATAAAGTTGGCTGACCTTTCAGCAGCCCGTAAGTAACGTTCATCTTCAAGAACTTGGTAAGCCTTGGCTAATGCTGAAATCATCAACCCGTTCCAAGAAGTCAAAACCTTATCATCGGTGGCCGGTTTAGTCCTGCTGTCTCTGTGTTTCAGCATAGTCTTTTTTGCCTGTTTAAGTGCCTGTTTAACATCATCTTCTGATGTACCCATTTCTGATGCTATCTTCTGAGGTTCATTTGTTATGTGAAGGATGTTATTGTTTTTCTCGAAGTTTCCTTCTTCTGAAACTCCGTAGTGTTTTGAGAATATCTCTGCATTTCGCTGATCCAATATTTGTACAACCTCGTCCTTTGTCCATACATAGTAGGTGCCTTCTTTTCCATCGCTTTCTGCATCTTGTGCTGAATAGAATCCACCTTTTTTGTTCCTCATTTCACTTAATGTCCAGTCAAGAGTTTGTTTAGCTACATCTGTGAAAAAGGAGTTCTTTGTAGCTTGCCATGCTTCAAGATAAACAAGGGGAAGAAGGGCGTTGTCGTAGAGCATCTTTTCGAAGTGGGGTACCTGCCAATGCTGGTCAACCGAGTATCTGTGGAAGCCTCCTGCTAACTGATCATTTAAGCCTCCTCGAGCCATTTTGGTCAACGTCTTGGTCACCATATCTAGAGCTCTAGTCTTCTTAGTTCTACTGTAGTATCTGAGTAAGAAGAAAAGTAAGGAAGTGGTGGGGAATTTTGGAGCGCCACTGAAGCCACCGTTGACAGTGTCGAACTGAGAAGTAAGGGTGGCATAGGCTGCATCGAGTGGGAAGGTCGTTAATTTTCCTTTGACGGCTCTAACTTCTTCTGTTAAGATACTGGATATTCTCTTTGCTGACACTTCGATTTCATCCCTCTGTGTCTTCCAGAGTTCTATCATCTTGGCTAGTATGGTTTTGAAGCTGGGTATCCCATAGCGGTCTTCCGGCGGGTAGTATGTGCCACCGAAGAATGGTTGCAAGGTGGGTGTAAGAAATATTGAGAGAGGCCAACCGCCCTGTCCTGATATGGATATCACTGCTTTCATGTAGATTTCGTCTATATCTGGTCTTTCTTCTCTATCCAATTTGATTGGAATGAAGTTTTTGTTCAATATTTCAGCTGTTTCTTCATCTTCGAAACTCTCTCTCTTCATAACGTGGCACCAGTGGCAGGAAGAGTAGCCTATGCTAAGGAAGATCGGTTTTTTTTCTTCCCTTGCTTTTGAAAATGCTTCGTCTCCCCAAGGATACCAGTCTACAGGGTTTGATGCATGTAGAAGCAGGTAAGGGCTCTTTTCTTTGGATAGTCGGTTCAATTTCAGAATAGTAATATTCGGTTACTTATCGTAGATTAACATTATGCCACAGAAACCTCTGGGAAAAATAGATTCTTTCTTGGAATAATTTCATATTTGTAAGTCCGCAAATTTTGTTTGAGGTACAGTATATATTGTATTCTGTTGAAACATGTGTGATGGCTGAAAAAGATGGGTTTGTAAAAGTTATTATGGATGCTTAAACCTACAAAATTCTTAGCGCCCATATAATTGGTCCTGAAGCATCAATTCTTGTTCAACAGATTTTGTATCTAATGAATTCAGGTGACCAAGACTATTTTTCCATTGGGCCGAGCACAAACAATTCATTCGGCTTTAAGCAAAGTTGTAATTGATGCTTTTGGTAATCTAGTATCTAGGCATAAGGCGTTTGATTATTTTCGCTTCTCTATAGGTTGATATTCACAGCTTTCATCTCCACAGTTTCGTCCGATGTAAGTTGAGCTAGGTCTGTAAAGAACGGCTTTGGGTTGAGCTTCTGCAAACTTCTCTTCGATTATATGTGCCACCCATCCCACCATCCTCTGAACTGCAAATAATGAGGTGTATATCTCGACATCTATCCCCATCATATAATATACTGAAGCGCTGTAAAGATCTACATTAGGATGGATATTCCGTTGCTTTAGATTCCAGAACTCCTTCTTAGTGGTTTCTTCGATTAATTGAGTCATTTCATACCATTTCGACTTGTTAGTTATTCTGCCAAGTTTTTCAGCAATATGCTTCAAAATAATAGCTCTTGGGTCATTCGTCTTGTATTTCGCGTGACCCATTCCCATAATTAGTTCACCCTTATTGAGTTTAGATTTAACCCAGTTTTCAACCCGGCTCGGTTCATCTAGTACCAAAAGTTCTTTCATCACTCTTGTATTCGCTCCACCGTGTAGTACTCCAGAAAGAGTACCAACAGCAGCTGTTACAGCAGCATACATATGAGCTCTAGTTGATGCTACTCCTCTGGCTGTGAAAGTTGAGGCATTGAAGGCGTGGTCTGCGTGAAGGATGAAGGTTGTATCGATGTATCTTGCAACTTCCTCTTTGGGTTTAACACCATTTATCATATATAGAAAGTTGGCAGAGTGTGAAAGAGTTTTGTCTGGTTTGATGTATTCGAGACCATTTCGAATACGGTCCCAAGCTGCAATTACAGTAGCTACCTTTGAAATAAGACGAATACCTTTGCGTCTATGTGCATCCTTATCATCAGCTAGTAAATCGGGATCGAAATCAGCTAAGAGAGAAATAGCTGATTGCAAGACATCCATTGATAAAGCTGAAGATGCTCTTGATTTTAGTATCTGAACAACTTGTTCAGGGATATTCCTTTCTTTCACTAACTCCATTTTTAATTCGTTAAGCTGTTTATGTGTAGGTAAATCTCCATAAAGCAGGAGGTATGCAGTTTCTTCAAAACTTGAGTGATCCGCAAGATCTTCAATGCTGTAGCCCCGGTATTCAAGTTTGCCCTTCTCACCATCGACCCCGCTTATCATGGTATCTGCTACTTGTATCCCCCTGAGACCAATATTCTTCGTATTGATCTTCTCGTTATTTTCGGTCTTATTCTCAGTCAATCTATATCAAGTCACCATTCAATCTAATTTTAATACCTAAATATACTCTTTCATTACAATCTTATATATCGTTATTAAAAAGAAAGCTCAAATAACAATAAAATTAGGTGTGAGGCTTATCGACCAAAATATGTGAAGACTGGAGTTTCCCCAACAAAGATTTAAAATATTAATTAGTTAGATAAATATAAGATCATAAATGGCGAATAAGATCAGGATTGGCGATGCAGCGCCAGATTTCACACTTATATCGACATCTGGTCAAAAGGTTTCTCTAAAGGATTATATCGGTAAAAAAAATATTGTTCTTTACTTCTATCCTAAAGATAATACGCCTGGTTGTATTAGAGAGGCTTGTGGTTTCAGGGATAACTATGAAGTTTTCAAAGAGATGGGGGCTGAAGTTATAGGGGTGAGTTCTGACAGTTTAGAGAAGCATCATGGTTTTGTGAAGAAACATAATCTTCCATTCATCTTGTTAAGTGATGCTGAAAAGAAGGTTAGGACGAAGTTTGGTGTTCCATCCACTTTGGGTTTGATAGATGGGAGAGTTACGTATATAATTGACAAGAAAGGTGATGTAATACACATATTTTCTTCGCAGTTCCAACCAAAAAAGCATATCGATGACGCCATAAATGTCCTGAAGAAACTAGCGGATACACCGACAGCATAATTACCACTCATGTGGGCCTAAATATAATTTCAGACAAACAAGAACGCATAACCTGATTCTTCAATAGTTTCTGCTAAGCATTTACGGAATTATTTGTTTAAAGTTATATTGAACTATATTCAATTAGATAATAATATTATGCAAGATCTTGTCGACAAAACTCTTGAGTTGTTAGCTCTTTATGCAAAGAAAGACATTAAGCTTCCAGCAGCTTTAATAGGGAACCTAGGTAAAATTATTATTTATTCCGAACTACAGAAAAGATTCTCTAATGATACTTTGCAATTTAAAGGTGGAACTTTTCCTGGTCATGATATTATCCTAAATAAATTAAGAATTCAAGTTAAAACTAGAGTAAATCCTACTCCCAAAAAAACTAAAAATGGGGAATTAACATTTGAAGATTCACCTACAATCAGTAAATCAATAATTAAGGATAAAAAATGTGATATTATAATATTGATAATAATTTATACCAAAGAGGATTATTCGGAAATTCTGGATCAGAATATCTATATTTTTGATAAAAAAGATTTCAGATTTTTCTCTGCAGTAAATTTTCGGTCTGGAAAAAGTAAACGCGACTACACTATTGTTAATATTCTGCGTATGACTGGATCATTGACTCCACGAAATCAGGTAATTTTCGATCATTATAGTACAAATGAATATCCCGCACTTTTTAGAAACTCCAAGGATAATTGGGAAAAAATATCATACGAATTATGATCAATTCGTTATGATTTGGAGAAATGAATGAAAAGTAACCACACCTTTGTTGAATGTGACTTGGCTATCACGGGTATTGTTATTGCTTACTTGACGTGTAATCATTAGGTTACAGGGTGACGAACCTGAACCAGACGACCAGTATCAGATGGATAACTCCAGTTACATACAAGGCTCCGGTAAGAATAATGTGTAAAACATGCCAATATCTGAAAACTACCTTGATTTCACCTTCAGCCCGCTTGAAAAGGTAACGGCCAATAAAGCCACTTGCGAGAGCGAATGGAATTATAAGAGTCGCTAAACCAGCAAACCCAACCAGTCCAGCAACACCTCCACCTGCTAACCTAACATACTTGAACGGATTATAGTACCGAAAATCAAAAGGAAACCCAGCGTGAACCAGCACCATAAACGACCCTATTATCGCCAACCATATGTGGATACTGAGCCAAAGCCGATTCCCACCAACCCTTCTGGCCTGGCTGGGACTCAAACGTTTAACTACACTGTAGCCCATAGAAATTACCAACAGAAGAGTTCCATAATACCCCAACCTATAACCCAGCCAAGATCCCCCGTTCAAACCTCGAAACGGATCCAGTGGAATCGGGGTCAAGACATTAGCAATATCAGCCAAAATGAAATACACAATAAAGAGCATAAGTACCAATACAAAAATCAGTACCAATCTCTTACTAGATAGAAACAACCTACCCCACCCTCCTTCATATATTCTAATACAAATTACTCCATACAATCATACAGATATGTAACCCGCTGTCAACCTGTCCACTAATTCTATAACGGATGTCCCACAGAAGCTATGTAAAGAGGCTTCTGCTCATCTGGAAGACCTAGAAGTTTCTGAACCTGATCGTCATGAAACGCGCCCATCACTACAGTCCCTAAATCAAGTGCTGCAGCTTGAAGATAGATATTCTGATCAGCATGTCCTGCCTCCATATACACGTATCTGTTCCCACGGTCTCCATATCTTTCGGTCGTCCTTTCAAACACAGCAGCTATTACAATATTTATCCTAGCATCAGCAACCCATTCCTGATCAAGCGCAGCTACAGCCAACTCAGAACTCTTATCCCCTGATTCAACCAGCAACAGAGTGTGTCTTGCCGGTATATAGTTGTAGATGCCTGACTCCAAATCACTCACTCCCCTATCAGACACAACTATATACACTTCCAGAGGATAGGTTCCTCCTGCTGAAGGCGCCGTTCTACCTCCCCATTCAGGTCTGGTTACTCCTTGAGCTGCCCACAAAAGCTGAGATACCTCTTCCAGAGAGAGAGGTTGATCATTATAGTCCCGTATAGAGCTTCTCCTAAGTAGCGTTTCTTCTATCGACACTGTTCCTAACGTTACAGGTTGCGGAAGAGCCATTTCACCCTCAACATATTCAACGTCTCTGACTATAGGAAGAGTAGCCCAGTATGCTACAATTAACATTACTGATGCAAGTAAAAGCAGCATAATGGGTAAAGTTCTAGATTTGAGTTTTATATTCAATCTGATTTCATGACACTAGATAGCATCTCAGACCAATATCTCTTTCTACTATCTTCAACCACCCCAAAAAAATGGGTGCATCTTTAAAGCTGTGAGTAAAGTGTAGCTCTTTTTCGTTTACCAACAATTTTGATAACGTCAAGTAATCTCAGGCAGTAAGCCATCTTCTGAGCAATTCTTTGCTGGAGTTTTAGTTCCATAGCCAGATCTTTTGTTGTAAACTCTTCTGGTAATGTTGAGGGTAAAAATGATAGGAAATCTGTGGGTTCAGAAAAAACGAATTGTTCAATGACATTTAGCAACTTCCTATTATGAATGCTCCACCTATTTCTACGCCAGCTTCCTAAACCATCGTTTACTAATATCTCCTCTGAATTGATGAGCAATACTTCCAAAGAAAAATTAGGGTTTTTCATTAAAAGAGGTATGTATACAAGTTCAAAAAATATGTCTTCAACACGTCCCTTTCTTGGAGATTTACGTCTAGAGAGAAGTGTTTTGTTCTTAGAGTCGATACGTACAATCCATTTTTTTTCTGAAATGGGATGTACTAAGTGTACAGAATATCTATTCAAGAAAAATTTGAGTTTTGGCTTAATAGCTGAAAAGTTAGCTGTCTGTATTTCAATGACCTGGTCTCCGCGAAGAATATCTATATTGTGACCATCAATGTGAGCTTCCAACAAGTCATCTGGGCGAGAATACCATTTTTTTAAGGCCAAGTGAAGATTCTTCTCACCCATATTCCTCTAAAACTCAACATTATTTGCACTTGGTTTTATTTAACTACAATTATGTTATGTGCCGAGGGTAGGACTTTGACTCGCAAATGTGTGCCAAGAACCCTAAATTGTGCTACTTGACGTATTATTATTTGAATAATAAATCAAGATTTTTCTAGATTATTGGTTCAACAGGGTAGATCTAGGTTTTCACTTTAAGTTGGCGATTAGTTTGCATCTTCTACAGTTGCCTTTTTTGTCAGGAGTATAGCAACTGCTAGTACTGCTAATACGGCTATTGTGACTGCTGCATATGTGATTTCTTCTGGCAGACCAACTTTTTCAGTAATCTGTGAGGATACAGTAGTTGAAAGGGTGATAGTTGTAGGTGAAACTGAAGTAATAGTAGTTGAAGAAGTTGTCTTTAATGTAGTTGTTGATGTTGTTGTAGCTGTTGCTTGTGATAAGGTAGTTGTAACAATGTTTGTTGTTGTAGTAGTGGTTACTGAGGTTGTGGTTTCGGAGGGCAAAGTGGTTGTTATTGTGGTGTTCGAAACAGTTGGCCACATATCCGCAATAATGGCGACCGCATCATCCAAATGGATATTAATATAGATTCTATTCGTATATGGATTAACCCCCAGATCTAAGGGCCCACCTCCAACCAACATTTGGGTTATAACTCTGTTTGACGTAGCATTTATCACACTAAGTGAATCACTTCCCTGGTTCGCCACATATACGGTGTTCGTAAACTGGTTGACACCCACTCCCCAAGGACCATCTCCAACCTGTATTTCCGCAATAACCCTATTTGTGAAACCATCAATAACAGAAACTGAGTTATCCCGATGATTCGCTACATAAATCTTGTTTGTTACAGAGTTAATAGCCACATCATAAGGGCGACTTCCAACTTTAATGGTAGCAGTAACCTTATTTGTGGCTCCATCGATCACAGCGACTGCATTATCATTACGGTTAACAACATAGATTTTGTTGGTAACTGGATTGGCACTCAAATGATTTGGATAACTCCCCATAGAAATAAATGTGATAACATCATCCGAGGAACCATCGATCACAGCGACAGTGTCATCGAGGCTCGACACATAGATTCTGTTTGTAGTGGGGTTTACAGCTACGCCCATAGCTCCACTGCCCAATGGTATGATGTCAATGACTGAGTCTGTGATCCCATCGATCACGAAGACAACTCCTTCATATCTTGCGCTTACATATATTTTGTTTGTGACAGGATTGACGCCCAAAAGGAAGGTCCCATCTCCTAATTGTATAGTGGATGATACTGTGTTTGTGATGGTATCGATAACAGAGACTGTACCAATCAAAAAGTGAGTTATGTAGATTTTATTTGTAATAGGGCTAACATCAATGCCTACAGGTTCATCCCCTACCGGTATACTTGATATTAATGTCTTGGCTGCAACTTGAGGTTGGGATATAGGAATGCTTAGCGATACTACCGTCTCAATGTTCCAAGCCCCTTCGAACTTTACAGCATACTTCAAATTACTATTCGAAAAATCATGGTAACTTATATGCGGATTACCTGAGGAATCAACCGATATAGAAGTGTCCCACCCAACTTCTCCATCGAAGTCAACTGTCTCAATGTTCCATACATCTTCAGATTTAAAGGCAAACTTCAAATCTCCATTAGTTAGATCACGGTAACTTATGAAAGGACTATTTGAAGAATCTAATGTGATAGAAGTGTCCCAACCAACATTTCCAGTTGAATCCACGGTTTCAATTTCCCATCTACCAATGGATTTAATGGCATACTTCAGATATCCGTTAGTAGCATCATGGTAGCTTATGTGGGGAATATCTTCAGAATCTATCGCAATAGAAGGGTCCCATCCAATCCTTCCATCTGATTCTATTGTTTCTATGTTCCATGAACCTTCAGACTTCACGGCATACTTCAAATTGTCATTGAACATCTCGTGATAAATTATGTGGGGATTACCTGAAGAATCCACAGCAAGACCAGAAGGTTCCCCTACTTGTCCATTTGACTCTACAGTTTCGATACTCCAAGAACCACCAGATTTTATAGCATATTTCAAATCTCTTTGAGTAGCATAGAAATAGCTTATGTGGGGATTACCTAAGGAATCTATTGCAATAGAAGTGTCCCAGCCCACGTTTGAATCTGTATCTACAGTTTCGATACTCCACGAACCACCAGATTTTACGGCATACTTCAGATATCCGTTAGTAGCATCGTGGTAACTTATGTGAGGAGAACCCCTGGAATCTATTGCAATAGAAGTGTCCCATCCAACTTCTCCAGTTGAGTCAACAGTTTCAATGTTCCAAGAGCCTTCAGTTTTTGTGGCATACTTCAAATCTCCATTCGAAAAATCCTGGAAACTTATGTGAGGATTACCTGAATCATCTAGAGCAATCGAAGTAAACCTGCCAATTTCCCCTTTTCTGCTTATAGAATCACTATTCACTATTAATGCATTCGAAACTTGGCTTGAAGTCAATATGAAAATGATGATCATTGAGAAAAAAAGAGATGTCTTTCTAGTAAATAATAATGAACTCATCTCGTGATGATTTAAATCAAATGCTTAATAAAATGATTTGTAGAAAATAAAACACTCGAATTATTTTGGAGCAAATAAAACCTATAGCTAGTGGAGTAACAAGGAACTATTATCGTTAAATAAAACCAATAAAAGAAAGATGGGTTAGTGCTTTCATTAATTGTAACTGTCGCTGAAAGCCCGGTTATTTACAAGGTCATTGTATGTGTATCGGTCCTTCACTAAATTACGTTCCGTCATCCAAGTATAGGCATCATCGAATTTTTCTTTAGGATACTCTTGCCATAATGACCATCTTGGGACTCTTAAGGTGTTTCTAAGTTCTTTACTACTTATGGGGATATCTTTTCCTATTTGTCTAAGAATTATATCGAATCGTTCGAAATATTTTGGTTGATGCTTATTTGGATATTTGTTTATTGATTTGATTGCTTTGTTTGTTCCTCTTATGAATTTCTTTAATGTAATAGTGCTAACTTCATTGGCGGTTACCATAAGTGTACCTTTCTTTCTCGTGGATTCAAATATCTTAGTTAATTTTAGATGCTCAGCAATATCGATATAGACTCCAAGGAGACTTGCTGCAGTTACTTGACCTCTAAGTACTGCTTGAAGTCTTTCATGTGGGTCACCCATCATCTGGAACTTTATTTTCTCTCGAGGAATATATTTCTCTAAATCTTCTATTGTAGTGAAATATGAGCCGGTTCCTTTCTCAACTGCAATAACCTTATCCTGAAGTAATTTTGGTTCTGTTATCCTTGAATTATTTTTTGTATATATTGTGAAGCTACTAGTTAATGCATCTGTGTTCCAGGGTGACCAAGCAACTATTCTACTGAACTCGCTTTCTGCAGCTCTAAATATGGAGACCCATTCTGCTGCATGGTAGATGTTTGATAATCCTTTTCTCTGTAAATTCTCGTACATCTTGTTCTTGCTTGTAACCTTAGTTTTTGGGGTGACATCATTCACATTTACTATTATCCCTTCATCTTGGTAATAGCCTTCTTCTATTGCAACAATTTCTGGAAATGACCAGTAGAATGCTAAGTTGTTTATGCTAAGCTCTATATGATCTTTATTAGATTTCATAATTTGAATTATGTTCTCATCATAATTAATCTTTTTTTAAAAAAGGTTGGAGAAGCAAATTTCCTGCCACTAGGGTGTTTGAACCCACAGAGATAATGGGTCAGTGGAGATTAGGCCCTAAACAGGTTCAAATCCACATTGAAGATTATGTTCATAGTTTAGATTTACAAATCTTGAACAGTCTCTATCCAGAAGAGTGCGTTCTCACGCTAATCTAAGTCTCAGAATGGTTTGTTCATCTTGGCTGGATAAAATTAAGCTGCTAAATATAAGTTGAAACGAAGAAACCTTGTTTAGTGCTGAGTAGAATTGAGCTTCTTGTTCCATTATATCCTCAGATTCAATACAAGCCATTTCAGTGGTCGCAATCACTCCAAAAGACAGGCTTCCACCTGCTCCTATTATCCCTTCACCCTCTATTCCTGGGGACTTCATCTGGTATTCTCCTGATATTTGATATTCACCAAAGAACGTGTTGCACCCACCTGACCCTTCTACTTCTCCATTTTCGTCAAATAATATTGTTACTTTCCTAGGTTCAGAAAAGGTAATTTCCTGACTATCTATCATTAATGATTGCAATACCCAATTTGACTTGAAAAGTAAATCAATCTGAACAGGCTCTTCTTGAACTTCCGTGTCCCCGAAAGGATACATATACACAATAACTACAGTAACAACAATGATTGGTATCAACCAAACAAGTTTTCTTTGATCCATCTTATCTCAGTATTATTACATAAACTACCCATAATAATATTTAGATGTTATGTTCAGTTATTCTTGAATTACCTAAACAAAACTCTTCTAGAAAATAAAAAACGTCTAATACCAATTTGATATTCCAATTAACGTTCACATAATTTACATCTTCAAAGATAATAATGCTCTTGATTTTATTAATTACTGGTTTCTTTTGTGGCTGGGTTAAGGGTCCATATTGTTGAACCACCTTCTTTTATTTGTCTTTCAACCTTTATGTTTCATCCCTTTACAGGACATTCAACCCACTTCCTAGTCTTATTGATATTATGTTTAATAGGGAATAACAAGTAATGCTTAAATCTGGGTTTGTCAATATTACTTTTATAATTTGGATCAAGATATATCCCCAATTACTCCTTTTAGTGGAATAGGTAGAATACTTTTTGCACTGAACATTATTGGGTTAATTGCATTAGTTGCAATAGGTTTTTATGGATATTTTGTTTTTGAAGGACTAATTCCTACACACTTTGATTTTGCTGGGAACCCAGACGCGTATGGTTCAAGCACAATATTCTTGATTATGATGCCTACTTTAGCTATTGCTCCTATCTTAATAATTCTAGTTACCCAGTATCGTTATACTTTCATTAACAAGTATCCGTATCTCATTAATTTACCAGCTTTTTACACTTACATTCCAAAGATTCCTTTTGAAAAGCGTGGTTATTGGGTCAACAAGTATTTTGAAGCTGTATTAGCTATAGGAGTTTTCACAACTGTTGAGATGATTCTGATAATGTGGGTGGTGTATATTGGAGCAATTGAAGAGGTTCTTCCAAACTGGTTCATACCTGTAATTCTGATTATGAGTTTCATTATGATTCCTCCTCTGATTTATTATTTCTATAAACTATCTCAGAAAATGAAGAAAGCAATATCAGAATAGAATATTGTTTTTCATCGATCTTTCTGGGAAATAATCCAGACTTGCTCTAACCTCATTGTTGCTTATCCTCCTTGATAATATCTATCTCTTTTTTCAAGATATCTAGATTCCGTTGAACCTGATTTGGTGTTCTCGTTCCAAGCATCATCCAAGGATAAGAAGGAGGAAACTGAAAGTATTGTTTCTGCTCTACAATTTTGATGTTTGTTCGGTTTTCAGGCTTATCCTTTAAAATATTGGAAGTAACTAGACCCCATATACCTGCACCCAACACTAAAACAGTTTGTTTTACCCAAATTATTCAGGGCAATTTCTTTAATGCATTGTATTAAGCTTGCCGATGATATTTAGATTTATCCTACATCTCTCAAACAGGGCTTATTGGATAAAGACAGCTGCAGCTAATACTGTTGTCCATACATCATTTTTTGCGCCTCTTGCAGATTGAGTTATGTCTGTTGTTTTTATGATGAGTCCACTTGTTTTGAAGAGTTGTTTCTTTTCATCCCAAGCTGTTTCAGGGTTAAATGGTAATCCCATTGTTGTAGCTAGCATAGTTGCAGCTAAATCTTCTACATAGTCACCAACCTTTATTTCTGTCTGCCCAAAACAGTGGTGTTCTGAAATATAACCATAATTCTGTTTTTTTGAAGGAATAGCTACTCCTACTGATGCTGCAAGTAATCGATTTGCTTCATTAGAACTGTTCCTTGATAATACCACAAATGTTATTTCTCCAGGTTTGAGCTTCTTGATTCCTTTCTCTTTTGTGATTAGTTTGCAATCTGGTGGGATGATGCTTGTAACATTAACGAGGTTGCAGTACTGTATTCCTGCAACTCGTAGAGCCAATTCAAATGATTGCAATTTATCTTTGTGTTTACCAACGCCTTTAGTTAAGAAGAAATATCTTGGAATCAATTGCTCAGGTAATTATTATTTGGTTTATTAATATTTGTGAAAACAGAATCTGAAGTATTTGGGAAAATTAGATAATTGCTAATATGAATTCTTGATAATCTAAAATCTTTTTTCTATTCTTCAACAATAATTTTCCCTCTCATTAGAGAATGTGTTGCACTGCATTTGACTGAACACATGAATGTATATTCTCCTTCTTCCTCGGGAGTGAATTCGATGACTTTCTTTTCACCTGGAAGTATTATCCCACTATTTATGCCCAATTCTGGAATTATGAAACCATGCGCTACATCCATTGATATCAGAACTAATTTCACCGTTTCACCTTTCTTTATCACTGTTTCGTTCGAGTCAAATCCAAGGTATTCCTGAACGTACATTCGGATGATTATCTCATCCGGCTCTTGCGGCATAATTAGACCATCCATAGCTGGTAGCGCGAGGACACCTACAGTTATGACGAAAGCAACGAGGGCCAAGGTTTCGAAGAACAATTCACTCTTCCGCAATCTATCACCCCATCAGTATCCATATGAAAAATAGAGCTACCAAAATGTAGAGAATGCTCATCACCGATGTTGCCCTAATAGCCCTTTGATGTTCTCCGAATAAGTTCATCCCGATGTTATATGTACTGTGAATTGCAAGCCCCAGGCCTAAGAACACCAGAGGAGAAACGATGAAAGGCGTTAGGTGCGGAACCAACGGAGGAGACCAGGCTATTCCACCTGTACCAAAGAGATTCCAACCCCAACCCATCGGATTTGAGAATCCCATTATGGGATACAGCCAGTCCCACGTTATCAGTACTACACCAAATGATATCCACAAGAACATAGCATAGGGGGTTAGGGCGTGGTTCAGGGCAAAAAAGACCTGCTTGATGGGGATCTTCTTATCGCCGGCAGCCTGCTTAGCAACCCAACTGAACGCGAAGAATATGGCAGGGAATAGTACAAGAATAATAGTCGAAAGCATCAAGACCCACAATAACCAGTTGTCGAAGCCGCTTGCTGTTGGTGTCAGTAGACCTATGCTAGGAAGGTTCGCACCGAATTTTGTTCCCATGTTACCCCAGTCCTTTATCCAGAAGTATGAGCCGAAAAATACGAGGAAATACGTAGGAGCGAGCACGAACCTTATGAAGCCCATCCACGCTTCATCAGCCTTTCCGGTAACTTTCTTCGATATGTCTTTACCGATCATTCTTAACTTCAAGGTCATATTGTCTACTGGACAGGACTTTAAGCACTCAAAACACTGACCACAATAGATATTATCATCAAGTCCACCGGGATAACGCTTCCATGGACAGCCATATCCAGATGGAGAGCCCTTAATACATTCTTTTGTGATATGCTCGTCACATACCGTTTTATCTCGACTTCTTATGGCAAAAAGAGAGGCGGTTGAGTGATGCCCTATATAACACCCGGCTGGGCAGAGATACAGGCAAAAGGCACGCTTTTTGAATATCAGGTGTGTAACCAGTGCACTAACTATCAAGACTGCGAAGAGAAGTCCGGTGACGATAGGTCTGGTTACCAGCCAAGGCACAATCAAAGATATACCTAGGAAGCTCAGTGCGGCTATCCACATATTGGATAGCGGTTTTGGCCATTCTCTATTTAGCGAAAACCATTTCCTCAGACTATGAACACCATAAAGCCTCCTCCTGCTTAACCATTCACCAAATGCAGGTATCGGACATAAAGTGCACCAGAATCGTCCAAGGAAGAGTATCATAAATTCTACTGCAGTGAACCAGAGGATCCAGACCAGAACTATCGAAAAGTTGAGCGCACCCATTGGATTGCCTAGGAATGCGCTGGCTAAGACTATCATGAAGATGAAGAGATTGGGCAGAATAAGGGCGAAGTGAATCCCTCTCCACTGAAGCATCGTCTTTAGAAGAGGACCGATCCAACGAATCTTTAACAGATCTATTTCGTTCTTTAAAGATATCCCAAGCATTTCATCATTCGGCTTCCTCCGCCAAAGATAGGTGGTTGTACCGACTCCTGTCACAAGTCCCAAAAATCCTAACCCGTAGAAAGAATAATTGTTACCATTAGACTCGACTATGATATCCCCCATCATGAAAGGATGCAGAGGTCCACAACCTACTGAGCATCGTATTTTATATTTTCCCGTTCTGTCGAATGAAACTGGCCCTACTTCAACCCATTTGTTGGGCTCAAGCAAGGCGATGACAGTCTCCCCATACAGGGGCAGGTCAAGACTCCTTGCAGCTGTTTGCGGCATAACTAGGGCAAAGTCGATGTCTTGCCCGTCTATCCAAAGGCCATGAACTACACCAGTAGAGCGGGCCTTGAAAATTATTTCCTCGCCAACACTTACCCTGATGACGCTCGGCTCAAAGCCAAATTGGAATGCTTCTATTTCTATAACTCTCGGTTCTTCTGTCACCATCTTTTGGCTAAACCCAATGGGAAACATAACAAATGAAATGATGAAGATGAAGAAGAATGCTGTTATGAGTATCTTGCCTCTCATAGATTCACAGCTTCTTGCGTAGAAATATTGATTTTATATAGTTATTCAAAGAAAAGTAAATTTGACATCTACTCAATCAAATCACCCATTCCACAAAAAATAAGCTACACAAATGGTGTTTCAACCGATAATAATGCTTCAATACCAGTAATAATTGCGGATGACCTACCAAGCTTTTTTCAATCATCTTTTGCAGACACCTTCCCAAAAAGGATCAAAACAGGAAAAATCTGATGAAACATCACTTTTCATCAAAAAATACATTCTCATCATTAATAACAATACCGTATTTTAACTATGAAGAATTACTTGAATAGTAATAATTCTGAAATAATCTTTTTAGTAGACCAGTCCTACTATCATGTGCACTAATCAATTTCTCTCAGGTAAAAATATAGCTATACCGTCAGGTCCATCACCCACTTCTATGGTCCCTGTAACTTTGAGGTTTTCAATATCAATAATTGAAATGTAGTTGGACCCCAAGTTTGAAACATAGACAATGTTTTCACTCGGATGAAATGCAATCATTATTGGTCTTGGACCTACCTGTAGGGAAGCTAGAACTTCTGTTGTTGTAGCGTTCAGAACTGTGACTTTATCATCATTGAAATGAGTCACCAAGATTAGCCTTTGATCCGGCGTTACAGCCACACGAATAGGTTTTCCATCAACTCCATCTATCGTATCGATAATCTGCCTTGTATCAGTATCAATAATCGATATTGTCCCAGAATCCTGGTTAGCAACATAAAGAATCTTTCCGTCTGGACTCACTGCTACCCCCTCAGGTCCTTCATCAACATCTATCGTATCTACAACAGTGTTACTGGAGATATCTATAACCGAAACCGTGTCAGAAATAGTGTTTGTAACATACGCGAAAGTATCTGTCGAATCTACTACAATCATATGAGGTGCAATACCAACAGGGATAACTGCAATTCTCGTATTATCTTCAGTATTGAAAACCCAGACCTGCTGAGGGTGATCCACTGTTACATAGAGGTAATTCCCATCTTGGGTTAACGCCAACCCGTGAGGATAATAATCAGTAGGCATCATCGCAACCGTATCAAAACTATCTATATCTACAACTGAAACCATCCGGCTTCCAGCAACTGACACATACAACAAAGGCCGAGTAGGATGGAGTACAACTTCATGTGGGTTATCCCCAATATTGAAAGTTGAAACAACCTCATCAGTCTCAAGATCTACTATGTAAATATCGTTGGATCGCTGATGAACCACAAATGCAATAGGTTCAACTCTTTTATCCACTACCGTATTAACCGTAATAGTTCTAGTTATAGTTGCAGTTGTAGTAGATGTTGGTGTAATTGTCATTATGGGTGAATTTGTGGATGTTATCGTTGTTGTACCAAAAACTGTTTGAATCATAATCTCAGTTTTAGTAATTGTCTCAGTTTCAATACTTGATTCAGGAGTGGGTCCCCAAATCCAAACCAGCACAAATAATAAAAATATTACAGATACAACTAATCCAATACGTACCTTATCCAATTTATTTGAAACAGTGATGTTCTCCATACTATATAAGTAACTTCTCTATGAGTTTAATAACAATGGGTACTTTCCAAACAAGTAACCATCAACTGATTTTTTTCATGGATATTTCTATGTGAATCAGTTGTTTCATAATATTCCTAAGTTCTTAATATCAAAGCAAGTTAATGGAAACAACGACGAGCAAAAATGGTGGTATGAATAAAAGAAATACTTTCCAATTCTAATTATTACCTAAATGTTGGTGTAATAATGGAAAAGTGAGGTATTTGGGTATCTTAACACAGGCATTTAGAAATATTACATACAATAAATTAAGATGCCCAAATCTAGATTCCATTAACCATTCATAAGCTCATCTAATATGTTCGACAATAGATTAGTATCTAAAGGTCCTACTCGACTATACGTTATGACTCCAAATCTATCAATCACGAACGTAGTGGGTAATAACTCAACCTTAAATGAAGAGAATATATCATCCTCATCTAAAATAAATATCCACTCTGCACAATATTTTGATTTAAAATCAATAACATCATTGACCGTCCCATTACCTTCTATCGCAACTGAGAGAAACACAACATCTTCAGCATAAATATTGTGGAGCTCAATCAAATCCCCCATCTCCCAAACACATGATGCACACCAAGTCCCCATAAAATTCAACAAGACTACTTCACCTCTAAGAGCCGAAAGACTGAAATTGTTACCATAAACATCAGGTATAGAAATTTCTGGTGCATTCTCCCCATTCACAAGTAAGCTGGAAATGGAGATCTCTTCCAGATCAAGAGGTGCTGCAGGAGCTTCAGAACAAACATGAGAATTAATATCTAGATAAAAAAAAGAATAACCAATGATGAATACCCCAATGACAACCACGGATAAGGTACTCAATAAGAAAATCTTCTTATTTCCTATCAACGCAACTCAATTTACCCCACTAATATTAACAGCTTCCACCATCCGAATTATCATTTCGTTTAAAGGCCTTTTACTTTTGTAGCGATTGCATCCCCCATGTCGCTTGTACCAGCTTTTCCACCTATGTCATATGTTTTGACTTTGCCTTCCTTTAGAACCTCAATGACTGCCTGTTCTAATTTATCAGCCGAGTTTCGTAACCCAATATCCTCCAGCAATAGACCCCCTGAAAGTATTGTGGCTATTGGGTTTGCTCTATTCATCCCTTTATACTTTGGTGCTGAGCCATGGATCGGTTCAAACATAGAGGTACCTTCAGGATTAATGTTTCCACCTGCAGCAAAACCCAGTCCTCCTTGTATCATTGCTCCAAGGTCAGAGATTACATCTCCAAACAGATTAGGTGTAACTGCAACCTGATACCACTCAGGATTCTTTACAAACCACATGTTTGTAGCATCAACAAACGTAAAATCAGTATCTATTCTAGGGTACTCTTGGGCAACCTCAGAGAATATTTTTCGCCACATACCATACATGTGAGTTATAACATTGGCTTTATCCACAGATGTAACTTTTGTTCTGTTGTGGTCAACTGCGTAATCAAAAGCATATTTCACTATTCTCT